>Ga0247813_10000037_pt1 | contig 234866 bp, 193 predicted proteins | sample UWRJL169409C1_FD_180719 | JGI IMG/M metagenome (GOLD analysis project Ga0247813, IMG submission 180719) | Plant litter microbial communities from Arlington Agricultural Research Station in Wisconsin, United States - UWRJ-L169-409C-1 | ecosystem: Environmental > Terrestrial > Plant litter >...
AAAGAGCAGAATCTGTAAAAGCTTATTTAGTATCTCAAGGTGCTAATGCTTCTAGAATCGAAGCTACTGGTTACGGTCCTGATCAACCTATTTCTTCTAACAAAACTGCGACTGGTCGTCAAGAAAATCGTCGAGTAGAATTTACATTATACTAGTCAATAGTAAAATGAAATAGAAAAGCCCCGATGAAATCGGGGCTTTTTACGTATAATAACTTTTAATTATTGCAAGATTGACAGGAAGCAATCTTGCATTATAGATTTGCAATGACTGTTGGTAATTATGATAATCCTTTTTTATTCTTGTACGTCATTTTAGCTTTCGTACCTGCGCTATAATTATAGTTTTTTAAATTGCTGGCTTTCTTCTCGTGAAATGCAGCACCTCGTTCAGACTGATCTTCATCATCCTCACCTTGCTTTTTCTTTGGTTTGGCTGTAGGATCAACAATTTTTAAATCTTCAGGTAATTCCATTGCCTCCATGCGTTGACCAATAGCCTGCTCAATCTTTTTTACCTCAATTAATTCAATATCCGTTGAGAAGGTAATAGCTACTACCTCTTCATCTTCATGCTTAATGATCCGCTGAATTAAGGTTTCTTTTTGTTCTGGTAATTCAAAATGAATAATAAAAGGAATCCCTTGAATATCTAGTTCGTCAAGATTTTCATTAGCAACAATTAGCACTCTTGAATTTGGATTGGATTTGAAGTCCTCAATATCATCATAACCTTTATCATCAAAAAACAATGATCGGTAAATGGTATATTCCTCATCATTGGAATGATTGAAGTTTTTATAAACTGTTTGTGCTGTTAATCGCGTATTAACGAACACCACAACTTTATCAAAAAATTCAGTGTCATTCATTAATAAGGTTAACAAATTTAGTTTAGTTCTAAAATTTGGAACCTGATATAACATTTGCTGATAAACTTCAGCCTGTTTTTCACCAATCTCATCAACTTCAATAGTTGTTGCTGAATCTTTCATAAATGGTGAAATCATGAGATTTAATTTCTCATGCATCACTTCAGTAAAAACAACATGCTGAGCTTTATAAGCACTATTTGCCAATTCCACAACAGGTAATTGCAAACCTTTTTTAACAATTAATTCTGCATTATCAACGATGAACAACTGAATTTTATTGGTATTAAGCGCAAGTTTAAGGTATAAAGCACGTGCCCTATCTGGAACAGCCACGATGATATCGCAACCGTCTGTAATTTCGTTCATTTGAGTATCAACCGCTCCACGGCTGTCGATTCCTAATATTCTGAAAGTTTTATTTCTATTTAATAGTTTAAATTGCTCAAGCACATGATCAACATGCTCAATGTCAGGAACAAGAATTAAAGCTCTGGGTGCCTCTTCAAATGCATATTTCAACTTCATTAGTGTAGCTAAAACATAAGTTGTCGTTTTACCCGATCCCTCTGGTCCTACCGCAATAACATCCTGGCCACCTAAAATTCTTGACATGGTTTTGAGTTGGATTTCTTTTGGGGTTAAAAATCCTGCATCAGTCATGGCTGCAACCAGTGGCTTGCTTAGTTTTAATTTATCTAATGACACGCTTATTTTTTTTAATGTTTGAAAATGCAAATATCCTCAAAATAATTAGCTTTTCAGAAACTGAATTTAAAGGCTTCAAATGATAAATAACCAAATCTTTATAAACTTTAGTATTTAATGGCAGTTATTTCAATGGCTTATTTTAGAGTTTCTATCTTATTCTGAACTATTTAATAGAATTATTATACTTTTAAGCAATACAATTAAAATTTAATAACCTATAAATCAACGAATTAAATAAATTATTATAATATAGACTACAAAATCTATAGATATTATATAGTATTTTATATATTTGTATAACATTAAGCATTAACTAAATAAGCGTTAAACAATTAAAAGCTCAAATAATGTCTGTTTATTTTCAATATCCTGCCATAGCTGAATATCCAAACCTGATGGAGCGTGTAACTTCTGAAGTTAAAGATCAGAAAAAAATGAAAGATGAAGATACCTTAAATCATGAACAAATAAAGGAGCTGAGTGATTTTTTAATGCTCAAATCAGTTTAATGCATACGGCCAGTTGACCGATTGGAAGGTTGGGGTTTCATAAATTCTTACATAATGGTTCGAATCCATTACTAGGCCGCTAAGTGTATCTCATAGCACTTAAACCTGATGATGCTCAAATCAGGGAAATTTGGTTATCTTATATTTGTTTTGTTGTTAGCAAAGGCTATTCGCGATGGATAGCCTTAACTTTTTATAAAGATATGCGTTTGCTCAACACATCCTCATCTATAAACATTTCTACAGATTAACAATTCTTAATTACCAAAAAAGTCTAAAATATTTTTTAATACAAAACATTTTATTTTATTCTTGGTTATCTATATAATTCACATTATACTAATCTATTACAGATTAATTTGTTTGGTTTAAAAAAGGGATTTATGGATATGAATCCCTTTTCTTTTTTACGAATTTTTTAAAGCTTATATTAGTTGCTCGTAATCCAATTTTTTATATTTTGATGAACAGAAAACACTTCCTTTCTTCATTCATTGCAGCAGCAACGTCATTTCCTTCATTTAAAACGCTGGCTAGTGCTATTGATAATGAAAGTTTATCATTTAAGATTCCACCATTTTTAAGCAAAGGGGATACTATAGGAATTACCAGTCCTGCAGGATACATTACAATGGAACAGATTCAACCCTCCGTATTGCAGATGCAAAGCTGGGGTTTTAACATCGAAGTGGGTAAAACTATTGGAAAACGAGATTTTACTTATGGTGGAACGGATGATGAAAGGTTAGCCGATTTTCAAAAAATGCTCAATGATCCTCACATCAAGGCCATTATGTGTGCCCGTGGAGGATACGGTTTTGTGCGGATTATCGATCAGTTAGATTTTACCCATTTTATACGGAATCCCAAATGGATTATAGGCTTTAGCGACATCACCATTTTACATTGCCACCTTGCGAAAAATTATGGTATTGCTTCTATCCATTCTAAAATGTGCAATAGCTTTCCGGATGATTGGTTAAAAGCTGAGCCGATCCAAATAGAAACCATATTATCTATAAAAAGTGCACTAACTGGCCAGGCCCTAACCTACTCGGCTCCTCTCAATTTAAATAACAGGTTAGGTAAAGTAAATGGGATCTTGGTTGGTGGAAATTTAAGCGTCATCGAAACACTTGCAGGCAGTAATTCAGACCTCGACACTAAAGATAAAATTCTTTTTATCGAAGATACTGGCGAATACCTATATAGCATTGATCGAATGCTTTGGAATCTAAAGCGTTGTGGCAAGCTAAAAAACCTAAAAGGATTAATTATTGGTGGTTTTAAAATTAAAACTGACGATCCTGGAGAGGAATTTGGTAAAACTGTTTATGAAATTGTTTTGGAGAAAGTCAGAGAATATAACTATCCTGTTACGTTTGATTTTCCTGTAGGTCACCAGCGGAATAACTTTGCACTAAAATGTGGTACAAATCATGTTTTGGATGTGAGCGCAACTGGTTCAATATTGCGAACAATTTAATTTCAGTTTTTAACATATACGGTATGTAAGGACATTTAAGCTGATATGATTCTTATATATCTCGTATTTACCTTAGGCCATTACGGCGATAATAGTTCTATACGGTCTTCACCTCATCTTCTGCATAATCCTCAATATCTGTGATATAATGATTAATCAGCAGGAAATCAAATAAAGGTTTTGCTTCGGGCGTAACTGGCATATTTGCCGTTGTTACTACTTCATTTGTACTTTTGTCTAAATAAGGATATGCAAATAACCGAACATTGGTATTGAACATATCATTCACATAGCTCAACAACTGACCTGAATAGTTTTCACCTTTAAAATTAGTAGAATTAAATACAAATTTAAGGTTATTGATGTTTGTAGCCAATCCAATACTTTTAGGCTTGCATCGGGCTAAATATTTTGCCAGGCGATTATGCCTTGTAAAATTAGATACAATCACAATATTTCCGGTATCGCACATCTCCTGAGCACGCTTAGCTACAGATTCAAGGTCGATATCATCAGGCGTTTCCTGTTCATCAGTTAATACATTGGTTAGCAATACTTCTATCATCACCGCAAGATTCCCTTCTTCTACTTGGTTTGTACGCTTAAATTGATCGGTAGCTTTATTGAATAAACTGAAATTTGGTAATGATTTCTGACCATATTTGGTTCTTAAAATCATAATGTCTTTCTTATACAATAAGTCCTTTGCCTGACGGGGATGTGCATCAGCATCAAAAATGGCAGCAGCAGAAAAATCTTTCATAATCATATACAGATTAAGTAAGATGTTATCTACACCAGGAAAAGCAGGGCCTTTTACAGAAATTAAATCAATCTCTACTGAACCTATGGTGAGGTTATCAGCTAAAGATTCCACCATCAACTTAGGATCCTGATAATGATAAAAAGCTGCGTAAAGCAAATTAACACCAATAATACCCAGTACCCGCTGTTGCATGTTTACATCAGTATCCAGCAGGCGAACATGAAAGAAAATTTCATTTGGCAACCCCCCAGGTTCATTTTGGAACCGAATGCCTACCCAACCGTGTGGCTCATTGGTGCGTTTGTAATTAAGTGTTGTTACCGTATCAGCAAAGGCAAAGAAAGTTCTACTCTCATATTTCTCACCAGATAACCGCTCATTTAGCAAACCAAATTCATGGTCTAGCATTTGTAGAAGCCTGTTTTGAGAAACGTAACGTCCATTTGATTCCGCTCCGTAAATGGCATCGCTAAAAGTCATGTCGTAAGCAGACATGGTTTTGGCTACCGTTCCGGATGCAGCACCAGCATTAAAAAAGTTTCGGGAAACTTCTTGCCCTGCTCCAATCTCAGCAAACGTGCCATAAATTCTAGGATCAAGGTTTATTTTAAGTGCTTTACGTTTGGTATCCAGGATTTCTCTTGCCATGGCGCAAAAGTACAAAAAATGATGTTAGTATAATTTGGGTATTTAAACTTAAAATGAATCTAAATACAATTAGCAATCTATTACGCTAAATTTATTACAGCCATTTTCAAAAATATAGAATAATATATTTCGCAGTATAATAATCAAAATAGCAGTATAAAAATAAGGTTAGCACCATCCGATGCTAACCTTATAAAACCTAAACTTAAACTATATATGAAATCGTTCTATTATTACGATACTACAATTTCCCTGTGTTTCAATTTGGCATCGTCTTTTTTACCAATACTGATATTTAAAATACCATCTTTATATTCAGCGCTAATATTATCACCATCCGCAGAATCTGGTAAATTAAATGACCTTGCAAATGAACTATAGTCAAATTCCTTACGTGTAAAATCTTTTGCTGCTTGGGTTTCGTTCTTTTTAACTTCTGCCCAAACGGAAAGTGTGTCTTTTTTCAGGTTGATTTGAAAATCTTCTTTTTTTAATCCAGGTGCAGCCAACTCAATTACATAAGCGGTTTCATTTTCATAAATATTTACGTTTGGTGACTGGCTAACCATTTTGTTTTTAGTTACAGCGTCGCTAAACAATGAATCAAAAACATTGTTAAAGTAAGGAGCTGTGTTGCGGGTTCTGTTGTTAAAATTTACAAGTGTCATATCTCTAATTTTTTATTTTTTAATTGATATTAACCCTTATTCAACTTATATACCAAACCAAAATTTTATGATTTTTAAGACATTATGGCAAAATTTCACAAATAAGAAAGACAAATTGTCAGAAATAAGATCTTTCTCAGATAAATTCAACTATAAAACTAATATTCACTTACGTTTTATAGACTTTGATATGATGGGTCATGTGAATAATTCTGTTTATTTCACTTACCTTGAAATAGCCAGAACAAAGTATTGGGAAGAGATTGTAAAATGGGATTGGAAGAAAACAGGAGTTGTTATTGCTCATGCAGAACTTGATTATATTTTACCAATTGTGATGAATGATAAAATTGCTGTTCATGTTAAAACTTCAAGAATTGGAACAACCAGTTTCGATTTAGAATATCAAATTGTAAAAATTATAGGTACAGAAGAAATAATTTGCAGTAAAGGCAAAACTGTTTGTATTGCAGTTGATTACCATACAAGCAGACCTACAGCCATACCAGAGGCTGAAAAACAGAAGATGTTAGGTTTTGAACAATTAACCTAAAATGAGTCGTTATGCTGAACTTGTTTCAAAAACTTAATGATGATCATAAAATATTAAGCCTCTGAAACAAGCTCAGGGTGACGAACTAAACTAATCTGGCATTATCTTGCCAGGATTTAAAATCCCATTAGGGTCGAAAACATTTTTGATGCCTCTCATTAGGTTTAAATGAATTTCAGAATATTTAATTGGCATAAATTCCTTTTGAACCAACCCAATCCCATGCTCGCCAGATAGTGTTCCACCTAAAGCAGTTGTTAATTCAAAAATTTCAGCAATACCGAATTTGAGTTTATTTTTCCAGTCTTCATTGCTCATTCCAGCTTTAATGATATTCACGTGCAGGTTTCCATCGCCGGCATGACCATAACAAACACTTTCAAAGCCATACTTAAAACCAATTTCTTTAATTCCGTTAATTAATTCGGGCAAAGCTGCCCTTGGAACCACTGTATCTTCTTCCTTATAAACTGAATTTGCTTTTACAGATTCGGCCATAGTTCTACGCATTCGCCACAATTCCTCTTTTTGCTGTGCAGTATCTGCAAATAAAACCTCAGTACAATCGTGTTGCTCGAGTACAATATTGGCTTTTTCACAATTTTTGAAAATATCATCCAGATCATCGCCATCAAATTCAATCATTAGCAAAGCAGCTACATCATCTTTTAAATCAAATTTAATGTCGTCGTATTGAATCACCCACTCCACTCCTTTTCGTTCCATAAACTCTACAGCAGATGGCGTTACACCTGCTCTGAAAAGGGCTGAAACAGCCGCACAGGCAGCTTCATTGGTAGCAAAAGAACCCATCATTAAAACGGACTGACTTGGTTTTGGCAAAAGCTTGGTTACAATTTTGGTCACTATACCTAAGGTTCCTTCTGATCCAATCATTAACTGGGTTAAGTTATAACCCGATGCATATTTTAAGGTATTGGCACCTGTCCAAATAATCTCGCCATCAGGCAAAACCACTTCAAGGTTTAATATATATTCCCGTATCGTTCCATATTTAACCACTCTTGGCCCACCAGAACCATGTGCCACATTTCCGCCTATAAAACAAGAACCTTTACTGCTGGGGTCAACCGGATAAAGCAATCCTTCTACCGCCACTGCATTAATAAAATCTTCTGTAATAACACCAGGTTCAACTGTTGCCTGCAGGTTTTCAGTATCAATATTGATGATGGATTTAAACTTTTCCATAGATAATGAAACCCCGCCGTAAATAGGCAAAGCTGCACCGCTTAAACCAGTTCCCCCACCCCGTGGCGTTACCGGAACATGATGTGCACTACAGATTTTAAGCAAAGCTGATATTTCCTCCGGGGAAGTTGGCTTCACCACAACTTCTGGTTGATAACGTAAGTCTTCTGTTTCGTCATGACTATAACGGTCTAAACTTTCAGCATCGGTAAATACTTTTTCATCGCCTAAGGCTAACTTGATTTCGGATAATATCGCTGTATTTATTTTGGTAAAGGTCATTCTTATTTGGCTGAAGTGTAGGACAACTGAACAAAGGAATGCCCGATTTGCCCAGGCATTGGAGGGTTTAATTTTTTTATACTCACATTTACATGTTCCACAAAGGGATAAATATTAATCACTTTTGAAATGATATTTTTCAAAACCGTTTCCAAAAGCTTTTGAGTATTTTTCATCTCATTCAGGATAATCTCGTTCAAATCTTCGTAATTCACCGTTTGAGCAAGCTCATCATCAAAGCCCTGAGGTATAAATTCAGTCTCCAGATCGATTATAAAATGATTTCCGATTAATTGCTCTTCGGGATAATAGCCATGCAGGGCAAAGCATTTTACATCTTTCAAAGCTACGGTTTGTTTATATTGACTCATGAATGTTTTGTATGCCGCTAAATTAAATTTTTATTCATGAATATCATGCCCCTTGTGGTAAATTGTTACCTTTGAAATAAACGCTATTTCTTAACCAGATTAGAAAACGACGATGAGCAAATCAGCAAAAAAAGACCTTTACGAGGCTCCTGATTATTATTTATTGGATGAATTGTTAACAGATGAACATAAGTTAATTCGTGCAACGGCAAGAGAATGGGTGAAGAAAGAGGTAAGCCCAATCATTGAAGATTATGCGCAAAAAGCAGAATTTCCAAAGCATTTAATAAAAGGGCTGGCTGACATTGGTGCTTTTGGACCAACTATTCCGGTAGAATATGGTGGTGCGGGTTTAGATTATACTGCTTATGGCATTCTGATGCAGGAAATAGAACGTGGTGATTCAGGAATCCGTTCTACGGCATCCGTTCAAGGATCTTTAGTGATGTATCCTATTTACGCCTATGGTAGCGAAGATCAACGAAAAAAATATTTACCAAAATTAGCCAGCGGTGAAATGATGGGTTGTTTCGGATTAACGGAACCGGATCATGGCTCTAATCCAGGCGGAATGGCGACCAATATTACAGACGCGGGTTCTCATTATATTTTAAATGGTGCAAAAATGTGGATCAGCAATGCGCCTTTTGCAGATATTGCTGTAGTTTGGGCAAAAGATGAATCTGGAAAAATTAGAGGAATGGTTGTTGAACGTGGAATGGATGGATTTTCTACACCTGAAACACACAATAAGTGGAGCTTAAGGGCATCTGCAACAGGCGAACTGGTTTTTGATAATGTTCAAATTCCGAAAGAAAATGTATTTCCGGAAATTAGTGGCTTGAAAGGTCCGCTGGGTTGCTTAAACCAGGCCCGTTATGGCATTGCCTGGGGTGCCTTGGGTGCTGCAATGGATTGTTATGATACAGCATTAAGATATTCAAAAGAACGGATTCAGTTTGGAAAACCAATAGGAGGCTTTCAATTGCAACAGAAAAAATTGGCCGAAATGGTTACAGAAATTACTAAAGGTCAGCTTTTGGTTTGGCGTTTAGGGATGCTTAAAAGTGAAAACCGAGCCACTGCTGAACAAATATCAATGGCTAAAAGAAATAGTGTTGAAATAGCATTGGATATTGCCCGTAATGCCCGTCAAATGCTTGGTGGAATGGGGATTACAGGAGAATATTCCATTATGCGCCATATGATGAACCTGGAATCTGTAGTGACCTATGAAGGCACTCACGATATCCATTTATTGATTACCGGAATGGATGTGACCGGGTTAAATGCATTTAAATAAGGATCAGGATTAAAAAGATTTAGGGATTTGTATGATAATACGGCTTATCAAAAAGTTTAAAACAATAAATATTATAATTTAGTTAGGCAAAGTCTGGATTTTCTGAAACAATCATCTTGAAAATCTTTTACTCCTTAAATTCTACTACCCTGTTGTTGTAGTTTTCATTCCATTAATTTAATAAGATGGATATAGAAGATTTAACTTATCGAGTAAATGGCTGTGCAATGAAAGTGCACAATGTTTTAGGGAATGGATTTCAAGAAGTAATTTATCAAAGATGCTTAGCAATTGAATTAGAAAAAGCTGGTATAAGATTTAAAAGAGAGGTTGAACAAGACATTTTTTATGAGGGTTTAGTTGTGGGAAAGCGCCGTGCTGATTTTGTGGTTGAAGAACTAATCACTGTTGAACTTAAAGCATGCGTAAATTTGGAAAACTACCATTTGGCTCAAGCAAAAAATTATGTTGTCGCATATAATTTCAATATCGGATAATTAATTAATTTTGGTGCGACAAGTTTACAATATAAAAAGATTTACAATCCTGCTATTAATAAGTATAAATCAGGATTGAATAAGATTTAAGGATTTGTATCATAATGCGCCAAAGTATTAATTAAATACTGGTTTAATTTTATTAAAATATAGTCTTGAAAATTTTTACACACTGAATATCAATAACTTGTTCATAATAATTAAAAAATACAAAATTATTGGATTTGATTTTTCTGAACTATAATCATGAAAATCCTTAAATCCTAAAAATCATGACCCAGAATGGACTATAAAAAATATACCTACATATCAGCAACGCCTGAAGAAGTTTATTTAGCACTTACCAAAGACATTAGTATTAAACTGTGGACGGGTGCCGAGGTTGAATTTGAAGAAAAACCTGATACTGAATTTTCTTTTTGGGATGGCGATATCGTAGGTAAAAACCTGGAGTTCGAAACCAATAAGAAAATTGTTCAACAATGGTATTTCGGTGAAGATGGCGAACCTTCCATTGTAACCATCAAACTTCACCCTGATAAAGGTGGAACTTCGTTAGAATTTAGACAAACGAACATTCCTGATGAAGATTATAAAGACTTTACAGAAGGAATAGATGAATATTTCATCGGTGGACTGGTCGATTTCTTTGACGAATAAAACATAAGCCTTGCCCTTGCTGTTTAGATTTTAAATTAAGAAAATCATGAACAGAACTGTAGGACTCATATTAATTATTGCTGGCATCGCCATGCTCATCTGGACTGGCTTCTCCTATACTAAAAAAGAAAAAATAGTGGATGCTGGTCCGATTCAAATCTCTGCCGACAGACAAAAATCTGTTGCCTGGCCTCCTTATGTTGGCGGTATAATCCTGATTGCTGGTGCATTTATCTTCATCGCTTCCGGAAAGCAAAAGTAGATTCCACATTTACTTTTTATTGCTCACCTTTTCTTCCCAACTCTTACTGCGGAAGTAACTTTCATATGGTGTAGATTTTTCATAAATAAAATTATTTGCAACAATGTTGCGAAATAAAGGATTTATATTTTGCAACATTGTTGCAATTAAGTATCTTAGTGGTGTTGCAACCGGGGATAAGCCGAAACCTCGTAACCACCAGTAGGCATCATATTTAATCACTTATTTTATGAAAAATCAACCAGAAAAAATCACATTAACTTTAGAAGACCTTCAATTAGAAAGTTTTGTAACCAGTATCGACAGTGAAGTTGCGATGCGTTTATCAGGTGGTTTAGGTAATGTATCAGAACCTACGCACACAGAACAAACGGATGACCATCATACTCCACCGGTAAGATGTACCACGGTAATCTGTTAGTTAATTAGTTCAAGTTCAAGGCGCCAAATGGCGCCTTGTTTATTCTGTACAACTTATAAAGCCACTTTTTAGCAGCAACCGAATTTGCTGTAATATCTTTTGAGTAACGAGTTCTTTGCCGGCACCTGGTTCAAAATAATCTTTAGCTATTTTCTCTACCAGCACCAAGATTTTTGATTCTTTGGTACTTAATAGCTTAATGATGATCGCTGGAAATATACCAATTTGCTTTTCTTCAACGCCATGCTCATTACAAATCAGTAAGCATCCCCCTGAGTTTGCGTTATCGCCAAAATACTTCACATGACTACTCAGCTTTAACGTAAGCACAATCAAATCAACATCAGATTTTAAATTCGCTTCTTTTGCTTTTCTATTGAGGTAGCTGTTTTGTTGCGCGTAGCAGAAATAACCTTTATGAAGTTTCCATAATTTCAATATTTCAGTTTCCAGATTAAATGTTTGCATTATTTCCTCTTTACCTTCCTCAAGTGTATTTATTCTGGATAATAGCAAGGCACTAAATGCATCAATGTTTTCTACCTGATCAATTACATCCAAATTAACAATTGCTTTTTCAAGATTCTCGATTGTTCTTTTATAGTATCTCGAGAAAATTTTCTGTTTAATAATCATTGTTGAAAGCTGTGTTTCAAGGATAACACTTTTTAAAGGTTTAGGTAAGGCTGGTTTTGCAATAGAATTAGATTGATCGCCAGTTATAAGTTGTAAAAGCATATACCCTACTCCTGCTTTCCCGGAAAAAAGCCCATAATCATCTGCACCACAAGACAGGTATTCACTGTAACTGCTCGTTTTTCGGTATTGTTTAATGGCACCATCCATTAAATCACAAAGTTTTTCATCAATTTTGTTTCTGTCTTTAACACACATCAGAAATGGAATCATTCCGGTGTAACCACTTACCAATGTAAAGTCTGGCCGGGTTGATTTTGCGAGGTCGGATAAACATCTTTTCAATGCATCATCACACTGTTTTGAATAAATCTTTTTTTGGGTCAATTCAAAAGCCATATTTCTTGATAAACCTACTCCTGCAGCCCCGTGTGCCCATGCATTTACACCAGCCATATCAGAAACAAAAGTATCAAGTTGCCAAAGGTGTGCATCTGGTTTTGCCAGGTTATAATTCCCAATGCGCAAATCCAGCCAGTTCTTAGCGGGAGCATAATAATATTGCATTTCATAAGCTAATGCTTCTTCTGCAAGATACAACAAGCCAGGTGCATTAAAATAAACACTTAACTGCATCAACACATAGGCAATGCCGGATGCACCGTGGGAGAAACCAGTCATGCTATCATATGCTTTTTTTGACTGATTGTAATCCCATTTCAATCCAATTTCTGCGATACGAGCTTCGTTTATAAGGCGATCTAAGAGCGAAGATATAAGTTGCATCACCTCCTCGTTTTGAGTATGGTGATAAAGCAAGGTAAAAACAAGTAAATTTCCGCTATAGCCACTTAGCAAATCTGCTTTAAGAAGCCCAATACTTAACTGTTGTTGATTATTCAATGTTAAATGTAATGCCTCCTTTAAATATTTTTCGTTTCCTGTAACTTCGAAGATCTTCAGATTAGTATAAATTACTCCTCCAATTCCCGTAAACAAGGCAAAGAACTTCGGCTTCAATACAGCTGTAGACCTTAAGATTCTGTTCATCACTTTATCTATTAAATCAAGATGCGCCACATTTTGATCAAAACGATAGAGTTCTAAAAAGAATAAAGCGATGCCACAATTGCCATTAAATATATCGTAACGTTCTTCAAATTCATAGTCTTCTGCGTTGACATAATATGGTGTGAACCACCAGGCCTCATTTGTGGTTTCATTTTTTTTCAACAACAAATCATCTCTGATTTCATTTAGATGATTGATGAAAATTTGATTCTGTGCGATTGTAAACATGAATTTAATTTGAATGGTTTTTCTGATGAATAGCGTTGAGACAGGTTTTTGCCACATACACCAGATAAGCTTCTTCCTGGTTAGCGATGCCGAGGCGATTATTGGTCATGTGCATCAGGCTTGATATGATTTCTTTAAGTTTAAAGTCGTCGAATCCTGCATTTATATAGCGATCCATAATTTCAAGATTACTTTTTTTGTATTTTGCTAAATCATCTGCTATTACATCTTCTTTCAATTCCCTCCAAAAAGATGTAGCTGCTACACACATCAATTCTTTGTTTGGAGAAAAGGCTTGTTTAAACTGATTGAGCCAATATTGCTTTTCTTCGGGGATGGAAAATCCGGGCCGATACAATCTGGGTAACCAACCGTCTATGAAAAAATCAGCTATTTTGATCAGTTTTGCCAGCTTCCACCTGGTACAAAACAGCAAAAGTAAATGGAGTCTGATGGCTTGAACAGTAATCTGACGAGGGCCGTTTCTGATCAAAAGCCAGTTTAAAATATAGGCCGATGAAGCAGCGAAATGTTGTTCGGCCCAAAAGATACTTTCCTCATTACCATAACGATTGATCTCCGGATGATAAGAAACTGTTAAGACCTTTTCAACTTTAAATTTTGGGTATTGGAACTGAAAAAAATTACGTTTTAATGCTTCAATAATTTGCTCATGATAAACTGGATCTGCTTGAAGCCTCAAACGGATATGACTTCCTCCTTCCCAATACCGGATAAAAAACCAAGGTGAAACTGGGGATAAAAAACTCTTCCATCGACTCAAAAATCGTGCAATCGACCTTTTCAAAAGCTCATCAGCATCGCCACTGTAAAAAATATGCAGGCCTAGCCATGTATAAACAGGTAGTTTAATTTCGCTAGCCATTATACCACTGTATTAAATATTCCTTTACCCCACTTCTTGCTGGTACAGGCAGTACTTCCTCAACCGTGATGTAGTTTCCTGCTCTCGCCAACAAGCGTTTGAACATGATCACAAACAAGGGCTTATCAAATGCAATATATTGGGGTTTATAATCATCATGCAGGCCTTCCTTTTGAGTTATTATACCATCAACAATCTTATTCTGAAAGGCGCGTTTTCTCAAAAACAAAAAAATCTGTCTTGGTATTTTCTGTAAATCTAACCAGCTATTTAACCGAATGAAATACTCAAAATCTGTCTCTATCTGTTGTTGAACGGGTATAATCGTTGTTTTTATCCGCCAGGTTTTTCTCCTGATGATCACGGTTTCTTCGTAGGTAATTCTAGGTAGCCAGTAAACATCAGGTTCTTCATCTCCAAATTTGCTTTGACAATACTGGTCGACTAACTGGATGAATGGCTGAAATGAAATTCGGGCATCAGGATTAAAATGAGCCAGTAATTGATATAAATTTGAGCGATTATAAAAAGATTCCAAACTCAGATCATAACTATAAATTTTTTGATCATTAAGGAAAAGTTCCAGAGCATTATCATCTGCATTCAGGCAAACTGATAAATCGCCCACCTTTATTTGCTGATCAAGAGGATAAATATTATTTCCTGACGGAAGAGATAACTCATGTTTAAGCAGTGCAGGATGAATATTGGCATTAAAAGTAGAAGCATCATTCAACTCTGCCTTAATTATATTCGCTTCGATAGCCTCATTATACAAAACAAATTCCGCTTGTATTTTTGAATCAAAAAGCGACAGGAACCGTCCGCTCACCTTGCCCATGCCAGGCAAAATCGAATTGATTACACCACAAATCTGATCTTCGTACTGATAAAACTGTATAAAAGCGCCTACTGAAGAAAGTGAACCAAGAACGGATTCAACTGGCAAATCTGAAAAGAAAGCATCGGTCAAATTAAGTGTTTCTCCTAAAACATCCAACTGTTTCAGTTTAGCTAAGACTGTGGCTTTCCAAACTGTGTCGGCTACTTTTTGCACATTATCTTTTGCCTGCGCTTTCTCTGGCTTTTTAACATGGAAGTAATAATCCCTGTAAAAATCAGTCACTTTAATCTTTTCCCGCTTTGGATATTTAGAGAAGTAAAAATCGCGCATCTTGAGGCGCTCGTTCCGCATTACGTCTAAAGGAAGCAGGTGTTTAACAAGCTGGTTTGTTTTAGATACGAAACCAGCAACTCCTGCCTCGGGCAGTACCTCTATATTTTTTGTAAAACAATCTTCATAGAAAATATTACGTGCCGAAAAATAATAAGGAACAAAGCCATTGGTTTGGAAAGATTGGTCATCTCTGATTTCATCTGCATTGATAATTTTCTTTTCTTCCGCACTACTGTAATAGGGCAATCCTGCATCTTTCTGTAATTGGAGAAAAACGCTGTTTACTTCATTTTCTACTTGTTGCAAAATCTGATAACGTTGAGGTGATTTAGCATCAGCGTAATGATCACGCTGGTGTTGCAAGGCTTCGAAAAGATTAATTAAAGTGGTAATGGAATGATGCTGCTCCGGCAACGATCCAAAAAACTCCAAAAGCTTTCCATCCCAGTTTTCATCCATTCCAGAAAAACCAAAACCCAATTCTAATAAACCTGTATTTATCAGTTTGACTAAATAATCTTTGAGTGTTGCTCGGGTAACCTGCTTTACATGGTCAAATAAATAGGTAATAAGTATCTTTAAATTAACAGGCTGATTTGTGTTATGTAAATAATTGATTACCAATAATGAGATACCATTAGCTGTTAACTGCTGAAAGGATTCGATATTGTTAAAGTTGGCTAGAAACTGAATTTTATCATCCTTGATTTCGGCAGTAATGTTCATTTTGAGCAGTAAATATTCATTTAGTTTAGGATGTTGCCTGAGTATGGAACGCAGGTATTCGAAAAGAATATTATTCAACTTTAACCTGCTTTGTACTTCATGAATCTTAAATGACTGGCCTTTTAGATCGACAGCTGTAGTCATGATTCCGGTATAAGTAAAGCTGCTAAAGGGCGAAGTTTTGAAAGCCATGCGGCTGAGGTAGCGCAACAGACTGAATTCCATCCGTAGCTCTTTTTGCTTAAAATTATCTGGATCTTTCTTAATAAAATCATTCAACTGTGTATACAACACCGGGCTCGACAACATTAAACCATTTTGCAATTCGGGTTTTAATGCCATCTGCTGAATGATTTGCCGATGTACCCCAAGCGCTCGTTTAAAGAGATTCTCATTCAATTCGAAGAAATTTTTTAGCAGGGCTTCGTTTAATAGGTAAGCTTGCAAACATTCAGGAAATCCTATTAAAGTTAATTCTCCAAGAAGCGTCAACTGCTCTAGACTTATTCTTTTATTGTTAAATATTTTACGTTTAATATTAATGAGCTGTTGCCTTAACTGATCGTCGGTTTGTTCGCTGATTATCGGGAACAAGCCATCGCATAAGGTATTTTTAAGTTCATCCCTTTTCTGTAAATGGTATTGATGCCTTTTGATTAACTCTTCACCCTGCTGAAAGGTAAACTGATCAAATGCCCGGCTACTAAGACCTGCATATCGTACTAATGAATAAGGAAATATTTTGATAGACATAAAGTAGTTTTTAAGTTGATGAAAAATTATTGCCCTAGTTCGAGTTGGTTTTTAATCAGGTGATAATATTGCCCCTTGATTTGAAGCAGTTCCTGGTGCGTGCCCACCTCTTTAATTTCACCTTGTTGAAGCACCACAATCTGGTCTGCATTTTTTACCGTACTGAGCCTATGGGCTACGATCAGCACCGTTTTACCTTTAAAAAAAGTATTTAAATTATTTACAATGGAAAGTTCGTTCTGCGCATCAAGGGAGTTAGTGGCTTCATCCAGGAAAACATAATCAGGATTGCGGTAAATCATTCTGGCGATCAACAAACGCTGTTTTTGGCCTTCACTTAAGCCATAACCATCCCTCCCAACTACGGTTTCGTACCCAAATGGCATCTTCACAAAAAAAGCATGCATATTAGCCATTTGTGCTGCTTCGTAAAGGCGGTTCAGATCTTTATTCTCCGCCCCGGCAAAGATATTATTGGCAATGGTATCCATAAAAACATATCCATCCTGCATCACCACTCCACAATGTTTACGCCATGATCTGGCATTAATGGCTTCAATTTTCTGATCACCAATTTTAATATTTCCATCAGTAGCAGCATAAAATTTGAGCAGGAGCTTAATGAGTGTTGTTTTCCCGCTGCCACTGGTACCTACAATGGCGGTTACTTTTCCTGCAGGGATGTTCAGGCTAACATCCTTTAAAACGAGGGCGCTATATTTGCTTCCGTACCGGAAGGATACATGATTCAGGGAAATATCCACTGGCCCGTTTGCTGATAATTCTTGTTCTACTCCTAAATCTTCTTCTTCCTCCTGTTGTACTTCATCTATCCGCAACAAACTGAATTTTGCATTTTGAGAAACCCTCGAAAACTCGACCAGCTGATTAACTGGTGCATTCAGCTGACCACAGATATAAGTGATTGCCAGCATTCCACCCAGAGTTACCTGATCATGGATCACCAACATAGCCGCTGCATAAGTAATCAGCACGTTCTTCACTTCGTTGATAAAAGCACCAACGCCCTGCATCCGCTGATCGAGTTGCAAAGCTTCCAGTTTAAGATCAAAAGATTGATCTTGCAGGCTTTCCCAAAGCTGCTTTTTTTCTTCCTCGCTGCCCGTTAATTTGATTTCCTGCATGGCATAAAAAATCTCCAGGAGGAGTTGCTGATTGGCTGAAAGCACCTTGAATTTTTTCTGATCGATGATTTTTCTTTTCTGCTGGAAGGAGTTCGACCAAATTACACTAATGCCAGCACCTACAATAAAGAGCAGGAAAATCTGCCAGTTGTAATGAAGTAAAACGCCACCAAGCACCAACAAAGTAATGGCCGATAAAATAAAATTGATGAGCGAATTGGTCAGGAATTCCTCTATCCGTTGATTATCATTCACCCGCTGCATATTGTCTCCTGCCTGCCTGTTATCAAAAAATGAGAAAGGCAGTTTCATCAGTTTCGCCAGAAAATCTTTAAGCATCGTGATGCTCGTTCTCGCGCCAATTCTAAACAGTAGCCGTCCGCGTACAAAATCCATCAGCATCCGGCCAGAAAACAGCATGAGCTGCCCTAAGCAGATTAAGAGTAACAGGTTGGTGTTCTTTCCCTGAATGCCTTTATCTACAATCATCTGTGTAAGCAGCGGAATCACCAGCGAAAAACCACTTGCCAATGCTAAGCTCACTGCTATAGGAAACCAACCTTTACGGTGCAATTTTAGGTAAGGAACCAGGTTCCACAGGGAGGTTTTATGATCTGGCTTGCTTTCCATATCCTCAAACGCAGCGGTGCGTTCCAGTAACAATACACGCCCGGTCTGGTCACCATTCTTGATACTCCAGCCTGCTAAAAATTCGGTAGCGTTTAATGTGATTTTACCATTAAGTGCCGGATCAGCCAGATAAACTGATTTATCATTTACCTCATAAACCACTACATAATGTTCTTTTTTCCAATGCACTATAAATGGTAGAGGTAGTTTATTTAGTTTGTTATATTCCAATTCGGCTGCTATCGTTTTAAAACCGATATTTTCTGCTGCATCAAGAAGATCAAGCATTGTAGTTCCCTGCTTCCCGATTTTACACAACCTCCTTAGGTGTTGCATGGAAAAGTTTTTACCATGATATCCTGCGATCATTTTAAGACAAACCGGACCACAATCCATGGCATCGGGCTGCTTATAAAAAGGATACTTTCTCCTGCGGATAAAATCTTTAATCATGCCTGAATTTGAAATAGTAAATGCAATGTAGTTGCAAATATGTAAAATATAATGCAACTTTGATGCATTATTAAAACATCTTTAATGAAAAAAAAGAACGTTTCTATTTGGCGAACGCTAGTTGAAAAAGAGTTGCTGATGGTTTATCGAAACAAAATCATGTTCCTCTCAGCCATGATAATCTGGACGCTTTTTATCGTTGCAACAGGTTGTACATTTCTGGATTACCAATCGGCACATAAACAAAGAACAGCGGCCAATATGCTCTTCAGGCAACAATGGGCTCATCAACAACGTAATCCGCATGATGCAGCCCACTTTGGAACTTATCTTTTTAAATCCATTAACCTGTTAAACGTTTTTGATACTGGCTTAGATGATTATGCAGGAAATACCTATCGTGTGGAAGCGCATGTGCAACACGAACCTAATGCGGCTAATGCAGAGGGAAATGACGGCTCTATGCGTTTTGGCCGGCTTACTTTTGCCCTGATTTTGCAATTGCTTATTCCACTCCTCATTTTATTTATTACGGCAACCAGCATCACCACCGAAAAAGAGAACGGCACTTTAAAAATGCTGTTGGCTCAGGGCTTAAGTGCAACCAGATTAATATGGGCAAAGGCAATTGCGAATTACCTTTTCATTGTGGTATTGGTGTTCCCAATTTTTCTATTCATGATTTCTATGCTCTTCTTCTCTGCTGATTTTACCAATCTGCTTCCAAGGTTACTATTATTAATACTGGCATTTCTAATGTATTTTTTCTTTACCGTATTATTGGGCACGCTGGTTTCCGCATGTAGTGGTAATTCGGGAAAAGCACTTTTAACTGCTTTGACCTGCTGGATTTTGATGAGTATTATTTCACCGAAATTACTCACTAGTATAGCAGATCGCCGTTATCAGCCAATGTCTCGTGCTACTTTCACTGATCTGGTAGAACAAGGTTACCGAAAGGGAATGAACGGCCATGATCCATATGCTGCACGTGGGGATCGTTTTGTTAAAAATATTCTTAAAAAATATCATGCAGATTCTATTAAAGACTTGCCCTTTAATATTGAGGGGTTAACGTTGCAGTATCATGAAGATTATCGCACCATGGCTTTTAATTATTATTTAGCACAAGTAGAACATCAGTTTGATAAACAGCAGCATTTTCTAAATGTAGCAGGAATATTTAACCCGTTTATTTCTATCAAGCGGTTTTCTATGGCTTTATCAGGCACAGACTATTATCATCATCAGTATTTTTTTAAACAGGCGCAAGCCTATCGCAATCATTTAATTAAGAAGCTGAATCTACAACTGGCCATGCATAGTAAAGATGTAAAAGAAGAATATATTGTTGGCCCGCAATACTTTGCCAGGCTTAAAGAATTTGACGATCCGCTTCCGCATGTTAACCAAGTCATAAAATTAAATAAAACCACATTATTTTCTTTAACGGGGTGGATTATTCTTCTTACAGTATTTCTCCAGTTTGTTGCTTCACGTTCTTTAGCCCGAAATTATGAACCTGCTTAAAACGGTATTTTTATTCGAATTGCGGATGCTTCGCAGACAGCGTTTAGTGTTGTGCCTGATTGCTTTTTTCTTTTTAACAGGCTTGTATAGTATTTATTATGGTCACCATTTTACTAAAAGACAACTCATGGCTATTGATAGTCTGGAACAAACCTATCAAAAGAAATATAAGGAGATTGCATCGAGTTTTACAGCCGATACCACCACTGTAGATGGAAAGCTCAACTTTGCGCAGGCCGGAATTCCATCAGTAATTGAATACCGCAACCCACTAAATGCCATACATCGGCCGGCAAATCTGATGTCGCTAGCTGTAGGTCAGCGAGATTTGCTGCCTTATTATGATGTGATTACCAGGAGGAGAAATACCTTGCAGGCGCCGAACGCTGAAATTGCCAATCCGGAAATGCTTGCCTCCGGTAATTTCGATCTTGCCTATGTGATCATTTATCTCCTTCCCTTGCTGGCTATTGCGCTTTCTTACAATACCTGGTCGAAAGAGAAAGAACAACAAACTGATCGGCTATTGGCTGTTCAAAGTATGCACTATAAACGCATCATCACCTACAAACTAAGCTTCCGTTTTTTACTGGTTGCTCTATTGGCCTGGTTACTGAGTACCATTGGGATGATCAGTGATACTTTTCTAAGCTCATTTGATCTGATTGCTTCGGTTTTGTGGCTATGTACCGTAACTGTTTACCTGATTTTCTGGTTTTCTATATGTTTATTATTGATCAGGCTCGGCCAGAGTTCTGCCGTGAATGCGCTCTATCTATTGGCAGCATGGTGCTTTTTTCTTCTTGTATTGCCCGCAATAACCAATGCATTCGTTCGTCAATCTTACCCTATACCCTTAAAAACGGATGAAGCCGTTGCCTTAAGAGAGAATAGCGAAGCCATTTGGGCGATGCCAAAACAAAAGCTTATTGATACTTTTTACCTCTATAATCCAAAATATAACAACTTAAAAACCACTGCAGATACCAGCGAAAACAGCACCGTCCGTTTTGTGGCTTACTACGATCTGCTAGGCAGGAAGATGACCCATGCAATAGAAAATCACAACCAATATCCTCAAAAGCAAAATGCAATCTCTGCCAGTTTAAGCTGGATTAACCCCGCAACTAAAACACAGTATTTACTGAATTCAATAGCCGAAACTGGATTAGCAGACTATCTATCCTACCAAAACCAGGTGAATCGTTTTCAAAAAACATGGGTTGATTTTATGACGGAATATATCATTCACAACAAAAATTTGAGCCTATCAAACTTACATCATCTACCAAAATTTGAAATGCTGCCAACGCCAGACAAAAGCAAAAGCATCGTGACTGGAATTTTAGGTCTCCTAATCATTTCTACATCCATTTTGCTTTTAGCAACAAAAATAAAATCAGAATTATAAACTCAATCACCATCAATTTAACAAATCACAGAAATGAAGAAAAAACTTTACCTCTCTTTAATCATCCTTCTTTACATCCCCCGGCTATTTGCACAGCAGCAAAACAAAACGAAATCTACTTTGGATTCTAACAAGACACAACAACTAAGGGAAATTAGCATCGCAGGAAAAAAGGCTCCCAAATTAAAAAAAGATACCTTATCGGCTGCGCTGAGAATGCAAGTACCACTCCTTCAAATGCCTCAAAATATCATCAGTATTTCTTCGGCACTGATACAGCAGCAAGGAAGTTTCCAGTTGAAGGATATGGCAAGAAATGCCAGCGGAATCTATTTTGGGTATAATAGTTCGCCTTTTGATAATTCTGCTTCCATCAAGATCAGAGGGTTTAACGCATCTACCACAATTAATGGAATGCCAAGTCGATTAGTACTTGGTACCACTCTTGATGATGAAGCTTTAATTGAAAATCTGGAATTTATAAAAGGCCCTGCCGGATTTATAAGTGCCGTTGGAGAACCGGGCGGAACATTAAATATTTCTACAAAAGCGCCAAAAGAAAAGCTATTGAATGTGCAACTCACGGGAGGCAACTATAATCTTTTCCGGTCAACGGTAGATATTGGCAGTAAAGCTTTGAATAAAGGATTCTCGTATCGCTTCAATGCGGCCTACCAGCGTCAGCATTCTTATTTGAACCTAATGAAAACGGAGAAATATGTGATTGCTCCGGTGCTCCAGTATAACTTCAGTCCGAAAACGTACCTGATTGCCGAATACAATTACATTCGTGGCGAAGTAAAAAATGGTTCATCTATCAATAAACTCCGCCAGGATAATGATGTGTTACAAGATCCAATCGGCGTAAATTATAGTGCAGGGATGGGACTTCCGTTGAGTGTGGCACAAACACACACCGGGAGATTTGTAGCCGTTCATAAATTTAATTCAAATTGGCAGTTAACCTCACAATCTAATTATGTTAAAGCGCCTTCTACCCAATGGTATATGGTATCTGCAAATAACAGAACCTCAATCAGTTTTGATAATGCAGGTAAAACCAGGAGAATATCCAGTAATTCCAACCTGTTAGGAGAAACCTATAACACCAATCTTTTTTTAAATGGTAAGTTTAACACAGGACAATTTAAACACACGCTTTTAATTGGTGGCGACTACACTACAGGTAAAGACTCATTATCTACTTATTATGGAAGTAATTCATTTGCCTTCGACCGCAACAATCCGAATTATGATGTAGATGTGAACACTGTTGACGTAACAAAAAGATCCATCAGGCAGGAAAATAAAATTCATTACACGGCGGCATACGTTTATGATAACATTGCCTTTAATAAATTTCTACTTACTGTTGGAGCCCGCTACACGGAATACCGCAATCGGAATATTTTAACCACTACGAGAGGACCACGCGTACCTGATTATTACAAGCAACATGCATTTTCACCTCGTTTAGCTTTAACTTTTACGCCAGATTCTACTTCCTCTATCTATTTTTTGTATGATCAATCTTTTGTTCCACAAACTGGCCAGGTGGTAACTGAAACCACTGATGGTTCAACCGCAGGACAGCGAACCGTTACAGGAACAAGAGCCATTGAACCCCAATTTGGAAATAGTTTCGACATTGGAATTAAAAAAAACTGGTTTAATGGGAAGTTACTTACTACCATAAACGGTTTCCGCTCTGCAAAGCAAAATGTATCTGCCAAAGATTTTAGAAGTTATACGGCAACAGCAGGAGCAGCAGCCTATTACCTGCAATTGGGTGAAGTGGTAAGCAAGGGAGTTGAAGTTGACGTGATTGGAAATATTACAGACAGGCTATCTTTAGTTGCGAATTATACCTACGTGGATGCGAAAATTACCAGGGATAACAATCTTGATCCAACACCAGATAACCCTTCTATTGTAGGGCAAAAAATGCCTGATGTGCCTCAACAGATTTTTAATACCTGGATTCAGTATAGCATTCCATTAAAGGGTTATAATAAAATCTCTTTCAGCGCCGGACAAACCACCATTACAAAACTCTCTGCAATTAGCCAGCGTGATGTTTTCTTACCTAATTACACTAAATTTGATGCAGGTGTAAATTTTACGAATCCAAGATATTGGGTAAGGGTAATCGCAGATAATTTGGCAAATAAACGTTACATCTCTTCAGGAGATATTACGACTGATTTTCCGTATGCCGGAAATAACTATTTCTTTGTTGAAGGAGAACCCTTTAACATCAGGTTTTCTGTTGGCATCAAGTTTTAAAACCAGATCAACTAAGTAAAAAAATCGCCGATACGGTGGCAGAATTTGCTTCTTGTATCGGCGATTAATACTAAATTTCGTTACTATAAACAGATCTTATGGCATCTCTTAAGTTATATTTCGAGGCCATCACTTCTCCATAAGCACCTGCACTACGAATGGCAAAAATATCACCTCTGAACGAAGTTGGCTGTTCTACCTCTTTTCCAAAGCAATCTGTACTTTCGCAAATTGGTCCAACGATATCATACTTAACGACTTCAGACTCCTGACTCTCGACTCCAGACTGACTAAGATTTTCAATTTTATGATAGGCCTGATATAAAGCCGGACGCATCAATTCTGTCATGCCGGCATCTAAAACGACGAAGTTTTTCTTCTTCCCATTTTTGATGTATAAAGCCCTTGTAATAAGTGATCCTGTTTGTCCAACAAGCGCTCTTCCCAGTTCAAAATGGACTTCCTGTCCGGCTTTAACTTCTAAAAATTCATCAAAGATCTTGAAGTAAGATTCGAAGTCAGGGATCTGATGATCAGGATTATAGTAGTCGATACCTAAACCACCACCTACGTTTAAAACTTTCAGTGTAAAACCTTTATCTTCAAACCAGGTGGCAAATTCATTTACCCTGACACATAGGTTTTTGTATACATCAAGGTTGGTAATCTGAGAGCCAATATGAAAATGAATCCCAATAAATTTAAGGTTTGCAGATGCTTTTAAAGTCTCTGCGCATTCTGGTAAATCCCAGGAATTAATGCCGAATTTATTTTCATCTAAACCTGTGGTAATGTTGTGGTGCGTATGTGCATCAACATTTGGATTGATGCGGATAGCAACCTGTGCTATCTTTCCTTTAACAGCAGCCAATTCATTTAGCACTTCCAGTTCCTGAATAGATTCTACATTGAAACAGAAAATATCCAGATCTAATGCTTCATTAATTTCTTTATCAGATTTACCTACCCCTGCAAAAACAATTTTCTGATGATCAAAACCTACTTCTACAGCTCTCCTTACCTCTCCGGCACTCACACAATCTGCACCGAAACCAATGCCTTTAATCTCCTCCAGCAAAACAGCATTGAAGTTTGCTTTCAAGGCATAGTGAATATGAAAATGATACGGAGCTGCTGCTTCTGCACAGGTACGAAGTGTTTTTTGCAGTAAATCGGTATCGTAATAGTAAAAAGGGGTTTCTATATTGTTAAACTTTGATATATCTTTATCGACGAACATGTTCAAATTCCTTATTATAATTTTAATTTTATTCTTTGGGCTGGTATACTTCGGTAATTACCTCGATTTAAAGAATGGAAGAATTACCCAAAAACAATACAATGGAAAAATCCGATTTACTATCGTATTGCTCCTGATTGTACTGTTTCTCTTATTTATTAAAAAATGAAGATTGTAGCCGCCATATTTATTGTACTGATTATTTCCCTGGGATTATTCAATTCATATAAAAAATACAAAAATGACTTACTTTCAAAAGGCTTTTTAGCTTTGCATATCTTACTTGGCCTTTTGGTCATCATTGGTGCACTCTACCTCCTATTCGAATAACCTGTTGTGCAAGCTTCTTAATGCTTCGGTTTTATATTCACTCAAGATAAGTAAAGACACATTGTAATTGCTTCCTCCATAAGAAATCATTCGGATTGGAATGTGTTTCAAACCTTCTAAAACCCTGCTGGCAAAGCCATGTTTTTCTGAACCAAAATCGCCCACCACGCAAACAATACTGTGGTTGGTATCTACTTCTACCGTTCCGAAACTTTCTAACTCTTCAATGATTTTCGGAAGATTCCCAATTTCATCGATGGTTAAAGAAACCGCGACTTCAGAAGTGGTAATCATATCAATTGGTGTTTTATAGCGCTCAAATACTTCGAAAACACGACGAAGGAAACCATAAGCCAATAACATCCGGCTCGATTGAATACGAATGGCGGTAATACCATCCTTTGCAGCAATGGATTTAATTTTTCCCTTTTCGCTGTTATGGGTAATTAACGTTCCGGCTGCCGATGGCTCCATAGTGTTTAACAAACGAACAGGAATTTTATACTTCTGTGCAGGAAAAACAGATTGCGGATGTAAAATTTTCGCACCGAAATAAGCCAACTCGGCTGCTTCATCAAAAGATAATTGCGCAATGGGTTTGGTTCCTTTCACCACTCGTGGATCATTATTATGCATTCCGTCTATGTCTGTCCAGATTTGAACTTCTTCCGCTAAAATTGCAGCGCCAAGTAAAGAAGCAGTGTAGTCGCTACCACCGCGGCGTAAATTGTCTACCTCACCGAAGCTATTGCGGCAAATAAATCCTTGAGTGATGAATAATTTATTTCCCTTATGTTGTTCCAGAAGCGGCGTTAAATGTTTCGTGGTAAATGGAATATCAGGCTCATTGTCTTCATCTGTTTTCATGAAATCCAATGCGGGCAACAACACAGATTCAATTCCAATCGACTTCAAATAGATGTGATATAAAGTGGTAGACAATAGTTCGCCTTGCGCCAAAACTACTTTTTCTTCAATTGAGGTAAAAATATCATTGGTCAAAATGGCTAAAAAGCTGAAATGGTAATCAATCACTTCATTTCCCATTTCCTGAAAATCGGCGGCAGGCAAAAGTTCAATTACGAAATCCTTATATTTTTGATATAAATTTTCTACGGCAGTACTTCCATTCTTTTTATCTCCAGCTAAAAAATAATTAGAAATCTCTACTAAACTATTTGTAGTTCCAGAAACGGCTGATAACACTACAATCTGTTCTTCATTTGGATTAATGATATCCAATAACTTCGTCATGCGCTCGGGACTACCAACAGATGTACCCCCAAATTTTAATATTTTCATCTACTTAAATTATTATTAACTGTGATAAAAACTGCCAAAACTTTACATAATTCCTTTCGGATTGTGAAAAAGTTAAGATGATTTTACTTTAATACCGGAATTTCTTTATTATTGTATCGGGGCGTGAAAATAAGCAAAACAAGCTTAAAAGCAACATCCTCAACAAAATAAAATTTGGATAAATCGAAATAAATGAATTTCGACCAAACTTCAATGATGAAATTTTGTTCAACACCAGATATTTAATTAAAAAAAAGCTCAATGCAAGCAATTGACCAATCTACACAAGCCACCATTAATCAATGGTTAGGCGGTAATTACGACGAGAAAACGAAGGCAGAAATACAAACCTTAGTTGATCAAAATGCAACAATAGAATTAATTGATTCTTTTTATAAAAGTTTAGAGTTTGGAACTGGTGGTTTACGTGGAATTATGGGCGCAGGCTCTAACCGCATTAATAAATACACCATCGGTACTGCCACTCAGGGTTTGGCAAATTATCTCAACAACAAATATCCTGGTGAAAAAATCAGTGTTGCGATTGCACATGATAGCCGCAATAACTCAGATTATTTTGCTAAAATAACTGCTGATGTTTTCTCTGCCAATGGTATTTATGTTTACTTTTTTAAGGAATTAAGACCAACACCAGAACTTTCTTTCGCCGTTCGTCATTTCGGTTGCAAAAGTGGTGTCATGTTAACTGCATCGCACAATCCGAAAGAATACAATGGGTATAAAGCATACGGGGCTGATGGTGGTCAGTTCACTTCTCCTGATGATAAGTTAGTGATCGATGAAGTAAATAAAATCAGCAGCATTGATGAAGTAAAGTTTGATCGTGTAGAAGCGAACATTGAATTAATTGGAGAAGCGGTAGATAAATTGTACTTAGATGGTATCACTGCGCTTTCGATTTCTCCTGATGCTATTAAAAGGCAGCATGATTTAAAAATTGTTTATTCTCCTATCCATGGTACTGGAATTACTTTGGTACCTAAAGCACTGGAACAGTTTGGTTTTACTAATGTTACCATTGTGGAAGAGCAAAGTAAACCAGACGGAAATTTTCCAACGGTAGTTTATCCAAATCCTGAGGAAAAAGACGCTTTAACTTTAGCCATGAATAAGGCTAAAGAAATAGATGCTGATTTAGTGTTGGCAACAGATCCTGATGCAGATCGAGTAGGTATCGCTGTGAAAGACAACGATGGCGAATGGGTTTTATTAAATGGGAACCAAACGGGGAGTTTATTAATCAATTACCTATTAACAGCATGGCAAGAGGCTGGTAAATTGGATGGTAACCAGTTCATTGTAAAAACAATTGTAACTTCAAACCTGATCGAAGAAATTGCGAAGAAAAAAGATGTTACTTATTATAACACCTTAACAGGATTTAAATACATCGGTCAGGTAATGACTGAGCTGGAAGGAAAGAAATACTTTATTGGTGGTGGTGAAGAAAGCTACGGTTATTTAATCGGCGATTTAGTCCGTGATAAGGATGCTGTTGTTTCTGCTGCTTTCATTTCTGAAATGACTGCATATTATAAAGATAAAGGTGCCAGCTTATATAATGCATTGCTTGATATGTATGTAGAATATGGCTTATACAAAGAAGATTTAGTATCGCTGACCAAAAAAGGTAAAACCGGTGCAGAAGAGATCAAAGCCATGATGGTGAAATTCAGAGAGAATCCGCCTGCTACGTTAGGTGGTTCAAAAGTTTCTGTATTAAAGGATTACGAATTAAGCCAGGAAACTGATCTGGTAACTGGAAAAGTAAGTAAATTGGATTATCCTACTTCTGATGTTTTACAGTTTATAACAGAAGATGGCAGTATTGTATCTGCCCGTCCGAGTGGTACAGAACCAAAAATTAAATTCTACTGCAGTGTGAATGCGCCTTTGGCCGATCGAGCTGATTTCGCTAAAGTAAACGAAGAATTAGGTGATAAAATCAAAGCTGTAATGGCTGATTTGCAGGCTTAAGAAGAGGATTTATATTTATAGATATTTTCGGAAGATAAAAATGAAAACCATAGATGAATTAAATTGTCTGTGGTTTTTTTTATGGTGTATAATAGCCAGCCAGTAACGTATTCATGTTGTACAAATGATGACAAGTTAAATTAGAATTCTTATATTTACTTTACAATTTTATTGGTATGACAGAGATCATTTTAAAAGGCAACGTAGAACAAAGTAAAATTGATGCTTTGCTATCCTTCCTGAAGTCATCAAATATCGATGCCGAAGTGAAGATTACTGATTTAAATAAAATCCAAAAATCAAGTCCATTTTCTCTTGCTAAGGGAATATGGAGCGATTATGATATTGATGCAGATGAACTTAGAGATAAGGCCTGGAAAAGATAATGGTATTATGCGACACAAATATCTTTATAGAAATTTATAAAGGAAATTTATCAGTTATAGATGTTTTTAAGAAAATTGGTCAATCTAATGTAGCTATTTCTGATGTTACCTGTGCAGAACTGTTGTATGGTGCCAGAAATAAAATTGAGCTTAATTTAATAAAACGAGACATTAATAAGCTATTTATTTTACCTATCTCTTCCGCAATTTCTTCTCAAGCAATAAGCTTAATTGAACAATACACCTTATCTCATAAATTAAATCTTCCTGATGCCCTCATTGCATCCACTGCCATTATCCATAATATCGAATTATATACACTCAATCTAAAGGATTTTAAATTTTTAGAGGATATTTCGCTATTTAAAGTATAAAGTTTATGATCACAGTATCAGATAATAAAGTTGTTAGATTTTAGCTTGTTAATTAGTTAACATAATTGGATTTATAAATATGTAGATTAAATGTTTATAAATTTATCGATCGATTTACTTAGCATGATGCAAAGTTGCCCCGCAGATCAACATGATTTTCGCAGATTTTGCTTCTCGTTTCTGCGGAAATCTTCTAAATCTGCGGGATAATTATTTGAAGAAAGGCACATTGTCACCCTGAACTTGATTCATAGCCTATTATAAGATTATCAATTCAAAATAAGTTAGCATGATGCAAAGTTGTCCCGCAGATCAACATGATTTTCGCAGATTTTGCTTCTCGTTTCTGCGGAAATCTCCTAAATCTGCGGGATAATTATTTGAAGAAAGGCACATTGTCACCCTGAACTTGATTCGTAGCCTATTATAAAATTATCAATTCAAAATAAGTTAGCATGATGCAAAGTTGTCCCGCAGATCGAAATGATTTTCGCAGATTTTACTTCTCTTTTCTGCGAAAATCTCCTAAATCTGCGGGATAATTATTTGAGCAATAGCAATTATCCCTTAGTTGGTTTTTAATAAAATTATTACAATCATTCGATATGAAAGATGCTGAATCAAGTTCAGCAGGACGCATAAAGTAATTCTTAACAGATATAGATCTCACGATTCGTCACCCTGAATTTATTTCAGGGCCTATTCAAAAAATCCTACTTAACTTTTTCTTTGCCAACCTCAATTTCGTTTGTACATTTGCAAGCGAAATACAATGTTTAAAAAAGCCCTTATATTTTTTCTGGTGATCTGTACCATATCTAATTGCTATATGCAATTGATAGTGTATTCAGGCTATCAAATGAATAAGGAATACATCACCTCTGTATTTTGTATCAATAAAGCACATCCTGAATTGCATTGCGACGGACAATGTTTTTTAGCCAAAAAATTAAAAGATTTAGATGGCAAGAACAAACAAACTCAGGAAACGCTAAAAAAAATTGTAGAGGCCGATCCAGAGTTTCGGGTTTTAGCAATCAATCATTACCTTCCCTATTTCATTATCAAATCAGAAAGCATTTATCTGGAAAAACCAATAAAAGATCTTTCTATTTCTATTTTTCATCCTCCGAAAACGGTTTAAGTAAATCTTTTTCTTGCGATCGTTACCTTGATCCGATAGCTATCGGATTTATCTCAGGGTCTATCATGTATATTTTCAATGAGATGCTGAAATAAATTTAGCAAGACGACCGTATTAGAATTTCTTTAAATACTTTTTACTTATTCAATTTTCAAAAAATGAAATTATCTCAATACTTATTGGCATTATTATGCCCTATTATACTCCTGTCATCATGCAAAAAAGATGGCGATAAAACCACTCCAAATGCCAAATCCAGTTTTACCTTAGAATTTGAACATCAGGTAAACGGTGCAGCCCTGAATTTAAATACCACCACCTATAAAAATGCAAAAGGCGAAGACTTTAAAATCAATGTATTTAAATATTATGTGAGTAACGTCAAATTAAGCAAAGCAGATGGAACAACTTATCTGGTTCCAGAAAGTTATTTCTTAATAGATGAATCAAAACCAGCATCAAAATTAATTACAGTAAGTGATATTCCAACGGGTGATTATACTAAAATTGAATATATCATTGGTGTAGACTACGCACGTAATTTTGCCGGTGCTCAAACTGGTGCTTTAGATCCAATAAACGGCATGTTCTGGACCTGGAACAGTGGCTATATCTTTGTTAAACTGGAAGGTACTTCCCCACTATCTACAGCGGCAAATCAGGCTCTAACTTTTCATATTGGTGGTGTTGTAGATCCTAATAATACAATCAGAACCTATTCAACTGAAATTAACAGCGCCAACCCATTAAGAATCAGAACAGATTCAAAACCAGATATACATTTTATCGTAAATGCAGCTGCGCTATTTACAGGTACAACAGATGTTAGTTTTGCCTCATTAAATTTCACTATGGGTGGAGCCAACTCAGTTATTGTAGCCAACAACTATGCAAAAGGTTTATTCCGCTTAGATCACATTCATAATTAATGATTAGAAAAATAGTTGTCTTCGCAGTACTTACTTTAAGTATTGCGTTGATGTATGCCTGTAGTAAAAACCAGGAAGAAATTAAACAGGAAGAAAAACCAATAACATTTTTTATTCCTGCAAATTTCCCTGCCCCGGCATACCAATTCGAACAAAATAAACTAAGTAACGCTGGCTTTGCTTTGGGTAAAAAATTATTTTATGATACCAGGTTATCCGCAGACAAAAGTGTGTCATGCGGCAGTTGCCATCAGCAATTCGCCGCTTTTGCAAACCTTGATCATAAAGTAAGTCATGGTGTAAACAACTGCCAGGGAAAACGAAACGCTCCGCCCCTTTTCAATCTGGCGTGGCAGAAAGCTTTCTTTTGGGATGGTGGAGTGAAAAACCTGGAAACATCACCATTAAATGCCATTACAGATGCCTGTGAAATGGGTACGGATATTCAAACCATCATTACTTTTTTGAAAAGCACCTCACCCTATCCCGATATGTTTAAACAGGCTTTTGGTACAGAAGAGATCAATTCTCAATTGCTTTTAAAATCACTCACTCAGTTTACTGGTGTATTGATTTCGGGAAATTCAAAATATGATCAGGTAATCCGTAACGAGGCTGGTGTTTCATTTACTGCTGAAGAACAATCAGGTTATACACTTTTTAAAGAAAAATGCAGTTCCTGCCATGCAGAACCTTTTTTTACAGATTTTTCTTATCGTAACAATGGACTCGATTTAGTTAGCTCTGATGAAGGTCGTTCTCATATCACAGGTGTGCAAACTGATTTTGGAACATTCAGGATACCGAGTTTAAGAAATATCGAATATACTGGTCCATATATGCATGATGGTCGTTTCTACAGCCTGGACGAAGTGTTAGAACATTATGATTCTGGCATTAAAGCAAACAAAAATTTAGATCCATCACTTAAAAATGGTCTTCAATTAAACGGCTTGGAAAAAACACAAATCAAAGCATTTTTAAAAACCTTAACCGACAATGAATTTATTAAAAACAAATTATATAGCGAATACTAAGTTGATCGTGATTACGTTGTTTCTGCTGCTCAGTAGCGATGTTTTTGCTTGTGATATCTGTGGCTGTTTTATGGGCATCACACCTTACTACAATCGAAATAGCATCAGTGTATTATACCGTTACCGATCATTTAATGGTTACGATGGTCAGTCGCACTCATTATTCCCTAACGGAGGAAAGTTTTTCATTCCAGCACGAAGCCAGAATTCACCGATTACTGGTCATGCCGGGAATCCAGATGACTATGAATTATATCGTTCGATGGAAATACGAGGCAAGTATTTCATTAACAGCAGATTTGAAGTTAACGCCATACTCCCATATGTGTCAAATAGCGAACGTTATAATGGCTATACTTCAACCATTGGTGGCGTGGGCGATATCAATCTTTATGCAGGCTATCACATCATTCAAAAACTCGGAGATAATTTTAAACAGCAACTGATTGCTGGTGCCGGGATTAAATTGCCTACAGGCAAAAATGATTTTAAAAATACAGCTGGAATCCGCTATTCATCTTTAATGCAAGGCGGCACAGGCAGTACCGATGGTTTTGTCTATCTGAATTATCTGGTTGGATTAGGCAAATTTGGTGCTAGTTTAAACACCTCTTACAAAGTAAACGGGAAGAACAGCCGGGAAGAAAGTATTGCGAATAGCACAACGAGTTTCCTCAATATTTTTTATGTCCAAAGAATCGGAAAAGACGTTCAGGTGATGCCTTCAGCACAGTTTTTTTATGAATATTCTGCTGGTGAAAAGTATAATGGTATCAAAACAGGTGAGCATGTGATGAACAATTTAATGGGCGGTGTTGGAGCAGATATCTTTTACAAAAATGTAGCACTAAATGCCGGAATCCAAAAAAATATCTGGCAAGCTGAAACTGATCACCCCATGAGTGCAGGTAAAGTTTATATCGGAATTACTTATAATTTTTAAATACAAACCATATGAAAAATACAATAACACTAGCATTATGCTTCATCGTTTTCCTTTTTAGCGCTTGCAAAACAGAACCAGATTCAAAAGCAATAAAAAAAGAAGTACTTAATCTACATGATAAACTGATGGTTGATGGCGGAAAAGTGATGTCAAATAAAATGAAGTTAGATTCCGTTTTAAAATCCAACAAAATAAAATCTCCTCAGGATTCCTTAAACATAGCTGATCTGATTACAAATCTAAATCAAGCTGATGAACGTATGATGGATTGGATGCATGGTTTCAAAGATGACTTTAATGGCAAAAATGAACAGGAAGATTTGGATTACTACAAATCTGAAATGGTGAAAGTTAGACAAGTTGAAGATGATTACATTAAAGTAACCAAAAGGTCAGATTCTATTTTAAATTTATATCATGTTGCCGCGGCTACAAAGATGAACATGGAACATCATAAACACTAAACAAGTTTCTAAACTCGTTGTTACCCTGAATTGATTTCAGAGTCTTAATAGTATGAAAGATGCTGAAATGAATTCAGCATGACGATTCGTTTACAATTAATTCCCTCCTGCAAAACAGAGGTTGTATATTTACACATTAATAAAATAACATGAATAAAATTATTTCTTCGATAGCAGTTTGCTTGCTATCCATTGCTTTACTTTCATCTTGCAAACAAGATAAAAAACTTCCATTCTATGGTGAACGCCATGCTGAAACCATTAGAGATGAAGCTGGCGTAGAAAAAATAGATACCGTTTATCAAACCATTCCCGACTGGGCTTTTTTAAATCAGGATAGTGTGCTTACAACAAATAAAGCTACAGATGGAAAAGTATATGTTGCAGATTTCTTTTTCACCTCTTGCAGCACCATTTGCCCTACCATGCACCGCAATTTAATGACAGTTTATAAGGAGTTTAAAACGAATCCTGATGTGATGTTTGTATCGCATACAATAGATTTTAAATACGATAAACCTTCGGTATTAAAGAAATACGCGCAAAAGTTAGGTGTTGATGGAAACAAATGGCAATTTCTTTATGGAAGCAAAGACAGTGTTTATACTTTAGCAGAGAAAAACTATTTAGTAGCTGTTGGCGAAGACAGTACAGCGAAAGATGGTTATATTCATCAGGGTTACCTGGTATTAATTGATAAAGACAGACGGATCCGTGGTGCTTATGATGGTACGAAAGAAGATCAGGTGGAACAGTTGAAAAAGGATATTCCAGTTTTATTGGCTGAATATAAAAAATAGTATTATCACTTTAATCGTCATTTCGAATGAAATAAAATGGAGATATTTTTAATTGATATATATTAATTTCTCCAGGTCAGTCGGGATGACGATTTGTTTAAGCTAAATCCATGCGCAAATATATTATTCATTCTATCTTTCTCTTTGCTATCATAGCAATAATTATTTCCTGTCAAAACCAGGAAACTATCGATTTGCAAAACTATATGTCTAATGGTAAGGATATCTATAAAACAAGATGTCAGAATTGCCACGGGGAAAATGGTGAAGGTTTAGGTAAATTGGCTCCACCTTTAACGGATTCAGTTTTCTTAAAAAACAATAAAACCCGTTTAGCTTGCATCATCAGAAATGGAACCAATGAAAAGATGACCATCAATGGCAAGGAATATCAGGAAAAGATGCCTGCATTTCCTGAATTAGCTGATATTGATGTTGCACAAGTGATGGTTTATATTACCAACTCATTTGGTAACAATCAGGGATTTGTTCCATACAATAAGGTTTCTGTTCAATTACAAAATTGCAAATAATCTAATTTTTTGGTGTCTTTTTAATTTAAAACAGGCATCTTTGTCCAAAATGCAGGTTGTTCTATCGCTGTTTCGATTTATCGAAAGAGAGGAAAGTCCGGGCAACGCAGGGCATCCCGCTTTCTAACGGAAAGGGATTGAGGATTGAAAACCTGAATCACGGATTAGTGCAACAGAAAATATACCGTCTCAACTTTACGTTGCGATAAGGGTGAAAACGTGTGGTAAGAGCGCACGAGCATTGCAGGCGACTGTAATGGTTTGTAAACCCCGGGAGTTGAAAGACCAAATAGGCTAACGCATGTAGGGCTGCCCGTCCGATGTTAGTGGGTAGGTCGTTAGAGATAAATGGCAACATTTATACTGGATTAATGATAGAAATTCTGAGTAATCAGAAAACAGAACCCGGCTTATAGACCTGCATTTTTTTATTTACATTAGATAGATCTCATTACCCCTTCTGATTATTTAAGAATTTCACTTTAATATATTTTTATCTATAAGATGTATTTCCCGCGTTAAATAACATCTATAACTTTATCTTTCAAGATGATTAAAACATTTTAGAAGATTCACCGTTTATAGCCTTAATTATTGTATAAAAAACTATACATTAATTAAAAAATAATATATTCGCATCAGAACTTGAACAAATAAACATTAAATGGCCAAACTATTAATTATTGATGATGAGCGGGCAATAAGAAGTACCCTACGCGAAATCCTGGAATACGAAAATTACGATGTTGAAGATATTGACAATGGTATCGACGGCCTTGAAATGATCAAAAGGACTAATTTCGATCTGGTACTCTGCGATATCAAAATGAATAAGATGGACGGCATGGAGGTATTGGAACAGGCCCAACTTCTTAAACCTGATTTGCCTTTCATTATGATTTCCGGACACGGAACAGTTGAAACCGCTATTGAAGCCAGCAAAAAAGGAGCCTTTGATTTCATATCAAAACCACCAGATTTAAATCGTTTACTAATTACAGTTCGTAATGGTTTAGATCGTGGAAACCTAGTTACCGAAACAAAGGTTTTAAAACGTAAGGTTAGTAAAACACGTGAAATTTTAGGTAAATCTGAAAGTATTTCGAAAATAAAGGAAACTATAGAACGCGTGGCACCTACAGAAGCTAGGGTACTCATTACTGGCGCCAATGGTAGCGGTAAGGAATTAGTTGCGAGATGGTTACATGAAAAATCAAATCGTGCGGATAGTCCGCTAATTGAAGTCAATTGTGCAGCAATCCCTTCAGAATTAATTGAGAGTGAATTGTTTGGCCATGAAAAAGGATCATTTACTTCAGCTGTTAAACAGCGAATTGGTAAATTTGAATTGGCTAATGGTGGGACACTGTTTTTAGATGAGATCGGCGATATGAGTCTGTCCGCTCAGGCGAAAGTTTTACGTGCCTTACAGGAACATAAAATATCACGTGTTGGTGGCGAAAAAGAAATTGAAGTTAATGTTCGTGTATTAGCGGCAACAAATAAAGACTTACTGAAAGAAATTGAAGACGGCAACTTCCGGATGGATTTATACCACCGCTTAAATGTAATCAATATTCATGTTCCACATTTAACAGAACGCACAGACGATATTCCAGTGATTGCACAAAACTTTTTAGAAAACATTTGTAGTGATTACGGAATGCCGGTTAAAAAGATAAATGATGCCGGAATGGCTGCTTTACAAGCTTTACCATGGACGGGTAATGTACGTGAATTACATAACATGATTGAGCGATTAATTATTTTGAGTGATAAAGTCATTACTGAAAATGACGTTCGTGCATTTGCCAATCCTGGCGGCGGAACCAATATTGGTGCAGCTACAAGTACGCAAATAGCAGGCTCAAACAGTAATTCTTCGGGAATGTCGTCATCTTTTGATAGCTTTAATAATTTCCAGGATTATAAAGACCATGCTGAAAAAGAGTTTATAAAGTTTAAGCTGGAGAAAAATAATTGGAACGTTTCCAAAACGGCTGATGAGATAGATATTCAAAGAAGTCATTTATATAGTAAAATTGAAAAGTTTGGATTGAAAAGGGTTGATACGCCCTAGCCCCCTAAAGGGAGAATTCCTAGCGATCGCAATTAATAAAGCATATAAAGGTTCTCGGATCTTGATAATAAATCACAAAAGCAGGAATTGATTCCTGCTTTTATTGTTTAAGGCTAAATTTCTCTTTTGCACAAGCCCAGCTAAACCTCCTAATTTGTTTCTCCCGCCCGTCATTGCGAAATCGATTTTTCATCAATTGAAGCAATCTTATTCATAATATGATTTATCAGAAAGTGGATTGCTTCGTAACTCGCAATGATTAGTATTTCACAAAATGGCTCTATAATTTAAACTGACGAAGTTTCCCATCACACAAGCCAGCTAAACTTCGTAAGTTATTCTCCGCCCGTCATTGCTTCAAAGAGAGGATTTGAAGTTAACTCATATAATCATTTTGCCGCATCAATAACGCCCTATATTTGTTAAAAATAGCTGTTTTAGATACAAAACCTATATAGCGGTTAGCCTCGTCAACCACGGGTAAAAGCCAAACATTATCTTGCTCCATTTTTTGCAATACGATTTTTAAATCATCATTTTCCATAATGGTATTCGGGGCAGCTTGTACCAGGTTTGTGGCTGATAAATTTGCTTTATCAGGATTATTAACCATTTCGCTAAAAAGTTCTTCAATATAAATAATCCCTTTAAAATCTCCCAGCTCATCGGTAACGGCACAAATATTTTTATGCGATTGAACGATCTCATTCATTTTTTCAGCAATCAGATCATTCATATATAGCTGAGGATACGATTTTTCTATCAGGTACTTGAGTTTCATTTGATTTAGAACCGTTGTATCCTTATCTTCATGAGATAACAATTCACCTTTATCTGCAAGAACTTTGGTATAGATAGAATGTTTCTGTGAACTGCGATTAATTGCGTAAGAAATTGCCGTGGTAATCATTAAAGGAACCATTAAAATATACCCACCGGTAATTTCTGCAATCAGAAAAATTCCGGTCAACGGAGCATGCATAATTGAGCCCAGGGCCGCCGCCATACCGGCTACAATAAAATTGGATACATTTAAGTGGGCCACACCGGAAAGATTCACCACATAGGCGAAAATAAAACCAATCAGACCACCCATGATCAAACTTGGTGCAAATGTACCACCGTTACCCCCAGCACCCAGAGTAATTAGTGTAGCAAGTGATTTCATAAAAATAGTGACCACTGTAAACAGCACCACCATTGCCGAAATGGAGTTGTAATCCTCAAAAATACTGTTGTTAATTACCGCAAGATAATCTCCTCTTAACAAATTTTTCATGGTGATATAACCTTCACCATAAAGTGTTGGAAAGAGAAATACTAAAACACCTAGCATTAAACCACCTACCACTACTTTGGTATAAGGATGCTTAATTTTATAAAACAATCCTTTTACCGCATAATTGGCTTTTGTAAAATAAATGGAAAAAAGGCCGATTAATCCTGCCAAAAGCACATAATAAAATAGGGCATTGATTTGCCAGCCTTCTGTAACCAGGAAAAATAATTGCTGGGTATAAAATATCCTAGCCACTACTGCTGCTGTAGCTGCAGATAATAACAATGGGATAAAGGCCGGAATAGTAAATTCTGGCAACAAGATTTCTATAGCAAAAACGATTCCAGCTACCGGACTATTAAAGGCTCCTGCGATACCCGCAGCAGCACCGCAAGCTACCAGCATGGTAATTTCACGATATGATAGGCCAAGAAAGCGACCAAGATTAGAACCAATTGAAGCCCCACTGGTTACAATAGGTGCTTCCAAACCCGTTGATCCCCCAAAGCCTACCGTAATCGCAGCCGTTATAATTTGTGAATAAATATTATGTGCTTCTACCCTGCTCGATTTCTTTGAAATGGCATAAAGCAATGGTGTTAAGCCTGTTTCAAATTTACTTTTTCTGATGAAATATTTGATGTATAAAACCGTAAGGAAAATACCAATCATTGGAAAGATAAAATACAGGTAGTATTTATATTTCCAGTGCCAGTCTGATTGCAGGAACTCTTCAATATGGTGGGTTAGACTTTTAATCGCAGCTGCTGCAAGTCCGGCAAGAATCCCCACGATTACCGCCAGTATAATTAGAAAATTACGGTTTGATATTTTTGACTTTCGGTACTGATTAATTTTATCAAGGTAATTGACAAAGCGGATATACATTCTATTGGATTTTAATAGAGGATTAATGCCTCAAATGTAGGCAAAAACGATATCCGAGACAATTTTTAAGAAAGTTATTTATGCATCAAACTTGTCTAGTAGCTTAATTAAAGTAGCAAAATCTTTAGGATATGGTGCATCAATAACAATATCATGGTCATTTAAACCTTTAAATACTAAATGCCGCGCATGTAAGGCAAACCGTTTCATAATAGGCTGTTCTTCTTCACCCTTCGTTAATTTATATCCACGTTTAATAGAAGAAAGAAAAACGGGCTTACCCTTATACATATCGTCACCTACAATTGCTGCCCGTTGTGTAGCCAGGTGAATCCTGATCTGGTGCATCCGGCCTGTAATCGGCTTACATTCTACCAGTGTGTAATGCTTATAAAATTTTAAGGAATCAAAAATAGTTTCTGCTCTTTTACCCTCCGCCCGATCAATAGTTACATTTTTATTTCCATCGTTGAGAATGGGTAAATCAACCAATAACTGGTCAAAAATAACATGGCCATCTACTACTGCGTGATAAGTTTTATTTACTTTCCTTCTTTCAAATTGCATGGAAGCATGACGGTAAGCTTCTGGATTTTTGGCAATAATTAAAGCACCCGATGTTTCTTTATCCAAACGATGGCAAACCTGAGCATCATCACTATATTGTTTGGCTAAACGCAAAACGTTGGTTTCGCCAGATCCTCCTCTTTCATCTAGTGAGGCCAGAAAAGGTGGTTTATTGATGACAATAAAATCGTTGTCTTCGAAAAGGATAAGATCTTTAAAATTTGGATACTTCAAACTGTAATGTTATTAATGAGCCGCAAAAATAAGGATTTATTTTTATTGGTGTAGAAATTAACGGCATAATAAGGATAAACCTGTATAAGGGCGTTAACTATACATCACGTGCTTGGAGGACGAAGCAATCTTAATGCATATGTTATAGTAATAAATCAACTTACGAAGTTTTGTTGGCGTGTGCGAAGGAAAAACTTCGTCAGTTTAAACGGTAACTTCTTATCCCCTATAACTAAATCTGGTCGTAGCATCTCGCTACGACTAAAGTGATATAGCGATCGCAGTAAGATTGCTTCGTGCTTCGCAATGACGATTCCGCTAGAGGTGCACTAAATAAATCGTCATGCTGAATTTAGTTTATCATCTTACTCTGATAAGATCCTGAATCAAGTTCAGGAAGACGATCCCCGGGCAGACTTGTCATTGCGAGGAGGAACGACGAAGCAATCTCCTCCTTGCATAATACTAACTAAATGGGTTTGTTACAACCCCAATAACGTAAAATCAAAAAGCCGCAGACACTCTGATTAGTCAGTGCATCTGCGGCTTAAATAAATATGTATAGTACCTTCTATGAAAGTTCGAACTTGTAACCTACTCCTTTAACCGTTGACACATAAGTTTCACCTAATTTTTCTCTTAACTTACGAATATGAACATCAATTGTTCTGTTGGTTACTACAACCGAATCTTCCCAGATATTTTTCAGAATAGATTCACGGGTGTAAACTTTACCTGGTTTTGAAGCTAAAAGGTATAACAATTCAAACTCCTTCTTGGCTAAAACAACTTTATTTCCGCCCTGAAAAACCAAATAGGCTTCTCTGTCTATTACTAAATCGCCGATTTCTAATTTGTTTTCAGAAACCTCTTCAGTGCCGGCATTTCTTCTTAAAATGGCATTGATCCGGCTCACTAACGCACGGGGTTTGATTGGTTTTGCAATATAATCATCAGCACCTACATTAAAACCTGCAATTTCAGAATATTCTTCACTTCTGGCTGTTAGGAACACCATAAAGGTATTTTTAAATTCAGGAATGGCTCTCATTAAGCGGCAAGCCTCAATTCCATCCATTTTAGGCATCATGATATCCAGAATGATTAAGTCAGGATGAACTTTTTTCGCGACAGTAATTCCCTCTTGACCGTTTGCAGCCGTAAAAACCTGATACCCCTCTTTTTTCAGGTTATATTCAATCAGTTCCAGAATATCTGGTTCATCATCAACAATTAATATTTTCTGACCTGCGTTGTTCATAGTTAAATATTTGTTACGAAAGTACTGTCTCTGCTGTAACTATTCGTTAAGTCTAAGTTAATAAATTGTTAACGACTTAAATTAGTTTAACATTGAATTTGTTTTAACGTAACGTCTTGGCTAAGAAAGCCTCTAGTTCGTCTCCACGAAGGTTTTTTGCAACAATTTTTCCGGATGGATCAATTAAATATGATGTCGGGATTGCCTGTACCTGATATTTTTTCACGGTTTCTCCATTAAAATCTTTCAATTCTGAAACATGTGCCCACATTAAGCCGTCAGCTTTAATGGCACCTAACCAGGCAGCTTTATCCGTATCTAATGAAATACCAAGTATATCAAAATTCTTTGTTTTGTATTTATTATAAACTTTTACCACGTTTGGATTTTCCTGGCGACAAGGCTGGCACCACGAAGCCCAGAAATCTACCAAAACATATTTACCTTTATAATCAGCTAAGCTTACTGGTTTTCCATCTGCAGTATTAATGGTGAATGATGGCGCTACCTGTCCAACCTGAACCGCTTTCAGTAAAGCCATTTGTTTGATAAATGTATCTACAGTCGCATTCCCTTTAATCTCATCTTTAATTTCATCGGCAAAAGCCACTAATTGAGCTTCAAACTCTTGTGGACTTAAGGTATTCATTGCATAAAAACTTGCTAACGTACCTTTATTATCCTTTGCAAATTTTAGGATTGACGTATTTAGCTGATTGATATAAGATTCATACTGTGGCTTTGCTTCTTCCAGTATAGCTGCCCTGTTTTGTGGCTGTTTAGCAACCTTCGCTTCAAAATCTGCCTGCAGTTTCTCTACTTGTTTAGCGAAATTATTTCTAAGCGTATTTAGCTCAGATAATTTTTCCACCTCATTGGCACCAGATATTTTGTAGGCCATTGTTTTATCAGCTAAATCTGCTTCCAGTTTGATATCATCTCCATTTTTAGCAATTAGCATAAATTCGTGGTTACCAATAGAAACCCTGAAAAAATCAACTGATGGTGTTTTTCTGATAAATTTAAATTCGCCTTTCTCTGATAAATTGGTTGAATCTATTGCCACCATCTGGCTGTTTTCCATGCCAAACAAAAATACTTTTTTCTCAGTTCCCGGATTTTTGAATGTACCGTCGATCGTAAAACTATCTTTAGGTTTACATGCCGTGAAAGCAATCGCAATCAACACGATCAGGCTTAAGTTCTTTAATTTCATTATTTAAGTTTTTCTAAGATTAATTCATTTAGTTTTTTAGCGTCTGCTTTACCTTTTGCCAGCTTCATTACGTCACCCACAAACAAACCTAAAACACCTTTTTTCCCTTTTTTGTAGGCTTCCACCTGTTGCGGATATTTATTTAGCACCTCATCAATAAATCCATCAAGCTCATTGCTGTTTTCTGTAATCATTAAATTTAACTGCTGTGCTAAAACAGCTACGTTAGTCTCACCTGTTTCTTCAATAGCTGGCAATAATTTTTGAATAGCAATTTGTTGGGTAAGTTTTTTATCATCAACCAGATTAATGGCCATTGCCAACTGATCTGGTTTAACTTTATAATCTGCAATCGCTATTCCTCTTTCACTTAAAACCGCACGGATAGGTCCGATTAGCCAGTTAATGAGTGTCTTTTTGATGTTAACGATAGGTAAAGCCTGATTAAAATAATTTAATAAATCTATGTCTTCAGCAAATAGCGTTGCATCAGCTTTGCTGATTCCAAATTCTGCGATCATCTTTCTGGAGATTTCATTTGGCAAAGCAGGCATAGCAGACTTAATTTCCGAAAGCCATTCATCGGAAATATGAATGGGCTGTAAATCAGGATCAGCGAAATAACGGTAATCATTTGCTTCTTCCTTTGTTCGCATTGGCGAAGTTGTACCTTTATCTGCGTCGAAATTTAAAGTGCTTTGTATAATCGTTCCGCCATTACTCACTACCTCCACCTGTCTTTCAAATTCGAATTCCATTGCCCTGCGTACGTTACGCATTGAGTTTAAATTTTTTACTTCGCAGCGGGTACCAAAAGCGTTTGTTCCATTTTCACGGATAGAAATATTGGCATCGCAACGTAAACTTCCTTCTTCCATGTTACCATCACTCACGTTTAAATGCCGCACCAGTTTTCTGATTTCGCTCAATAATGCCGATGCTTCTTCTGCACTTCGTATATCTGGTTCAGTTACAATTTCAATTAAGGGTACGCCAGCGCGGTTTAAATCAACCAGTGAGTAATGTTCATCCTGATCGTGGATGCTTTTGCCCGCATCTTCTTCTAAATGGATACGGTTAATGCCAATTTTCTTTTTCGAACCATTGCTCAGTTCTACTTCTAAGTGTCCATTAACACAAACGGGTTGATTATCTTGTGTAATTTGATATCCCTTGGGCAAATCAGCATAGAAATAATTTTTCCTGTCAAAATGATTTACCTGATTAATGGTACAATTTAATGCCAAACCAATCCGGATGGCTTTTGCTACCACTTCTTTATTTAATTTTGGCAAGGCTCCTGGTAAAGCCAGAGAAACTGTTGAAATATTTTGATTCGGCAAAGCCCCAAAAGATGCACTGTCAGCAGAAAATATTTTGGTATTGGTATTTAACTGAACATGTATTTCCAATCCTGAAACTAGCTCGTATCTGTTTTCGGGTATCCCTGAACTCATATAAAAATGATGCTTTAATGTATCGTGCTGGCAAATATAACAAAGAATGTTAAATTGAATGGCCACAATCTGACCAGAATTTTAGCTAAGCAGCTATTTCTTAATGGAAAACCGTTTCACAGGTCATGATTAAATTTTATGGTATTTCTTCATGTTAAAGAATGAGTCATTTGGAAACCTGAAAACAATTAGCGTTCCTTATTGATCTGCATTGATCAGATTAGTTCTCCATAAAATATAACCCAGGCGGCCACAGCATTCTGCCACAAAATATTCTATATCTGCCGGAACATCATTTACAATGCGATAACGTATCTTAAACTTTGGATTATAACTTAAATAAACCACCAGGTCATCTTTTGAAAATCCACTTCCGGTTAGCGCTTTAAGGTGTACCTCAGCAAGTTCTTTTGCCGCACGGTTTAAACGGTCATTCATGATTTTTGCCAGGTGTTTTGCAGGAACAAAATCAGTCTCTAAGATAGCCAGCACAGTAACAGTCATTTCGCAAATTTAGACGCATTATCCAATTTTGCAAATGCTCTGCGCTAAATTGCTGAAACAGAGGTCAATTATTTTATACGTGCATCATACGCATGATCAACAGCTCAAGTAATTAATAATACTCCTTAAAACCTTTTCTCTCCAACAACTGTTCCGTTAAAATGAAATCATTTAATCTAGTGGTAAGCCTTGATGGACGCAATACACCCATAACCGTGAGTGAAACTGATGGTATTTATGAAATCATTCATGAAGGACATATTATTGCTGCTTTAAGACCACCAGGAGAAGATTGGCAATTGCTGCCTTTAGATGAATTGATTGAAGAAGTTTCCTTGTTTGAGAGTGACCTTGATCCCCAAAGCCACCGTATTGAACTGCATTCGCCAATAATTAATCAAATTATTGCGGAGATTGAAAATCAATAGTGTTTGAGCAATACTATTTATCCTAATCAAGCCTGATACCATAAAGTTTTATAACCACAGTAGCTTGTTTTCTTCTTTATTTCATAATATAGATATTTTTAATATACACTTGCTTAAGGCTTTGATGATGATATGTAGAATTATAGAACTTTTATCGAAAAAATAGTGTTCTCATTAAAAACATATCTCTCACAACCATTATGATTGTATCTCTATTTAAAAAAAACAACTCTCTTTTTCCATCATTACCACATCCTCTTTTACGTGTAACTGTTGTTATTCCGGTAAAGAACGAAGCAGAGTGCATTATCGATACATTAAATGCACTTCGTATGCAGTGCGATCCATCAGGAAATCAACTTGATAGCCATAGTTTTGAAGTATTGGTGCTGGCTAATAATTGTACAGACGAAACTTTCCAGATATGTGAGACTTATCAATTGGCTTATCCAGATTTTGCCTTTCAGGTTGCTGAAATCACATTTAAAGGCGATGATGCACATATTGGAACAGCCAGAAGGCTACTAATGGACTGTGCATACCAACGGCTAACCAAGGTTGCAGGAAACCGCGGAATTATTGTTTCAACAGATGGCGATAGCCAGGCGGATTCTACCTGGCTGTATCATATTATGGCCGAAATGGAAAATGGAGTAGATGTGGTAGGTGGCAGAATTTTACCGAGAGATACCCCTGAACAATCTAAATTGCATCACTTGCGGGATGTTACCTATAGATTATTTTCCAGCCGACTGGAATCTGTACTGGATCCATGTATATCAAATCCATGGCCCCGTCATTTTCAGTGTTATGGCCCTAGTTTAGCTGTAACCTGCGAAATTTATGATCGATCAGGAAGATTACCTGCAATTCCTTACCTTGAAGATGAAGAGTTTAGAAAACGACTAAAACGGGTAGATGCCAAGTTCAGACATTCTCCAAATGTAAAGATTTACACTTCTTCCCGACTAAATGGAAGAGTAGAATTTGGTTTTTCCGTACAGTTACAGCAATGGCAGGATATGAGTGTAAAAGGAGATCAACAATTAGTAGAATCATTAGAGACACTGATTTTTAAATTAAGCACTAAAAATTCCCTTCGAAAACTCTGGATTAGCCGTAAGCAATGTGCTGCTTTTCATGCTGAATTAAATACACTAGCTGCTGCCCTGTCAATCGATTTTCAGGCACTAAAATTGGCTGTACAAAACAATCAATATTTTGAAAGTTTATGGGAACAAATTGAAGAGCACCTATTATCATCCGGACACACACAAATTATCATGGAACCGATATCAAAGGCCATCGCATCAGTGAGGCAGTATTTTTCAAAACCTATTTTTCAACCTGAACCAAATTCTATTGCCATCAGCGAATCAGATGAAATGCAAAGTATTGCGGTTTAGCAGATTTAGAAAATGATATCCGTTTTAACCATTGTTAAAGGAAGAGCAAAGGCACTTCATAATTTACTTAAGGGTTTAGAGACAAGCAGCATTTTACCAGATGAACTGATAGTGGTGTTTATGAATGAGCCTATTAGAGAAATGCCTATTCTCCCTTTCCCTGTTCGCTGTTATAATATCATTGAATCTGCACACTTGCCTCTGGCTGCTGCACGAAATCTTGCTGCTGAAATGGCAAGTGGCGATTTCTTAATCTTTTTAGATGTGGATTGTATTCCTTCTGTATCGCTCATTGCTGACTATAAAGAACATCAACATTCAAATGCGCTGCTAAGTGGAGAGGTGAAGTATTTAAGAAATGGAGCTACAGAAAAAGATGATTTCATAAATAATATGGAAATATTAAGCGATCCTGATCCCATTCGTAGTGACATGGATGTTATACCCTATTCACTTTTCTGGTCGTTAAATTTTGCCTGTCGGAAAACTATTTATCAAAAAATTGGAGGTTTTGATGAAGGTTACAAGGGTTATGGCGCTGAGGATACAGACTTTTCTTTCTCTGCAGAAAAAATGCAGGTGCCCTTGCAACATGTTTCAGCTAAAGCCTACCATCAATATCACGAAAGCTTTTCTCCACCTCTTAATCACCTGAAAGATATAATTGGTAATGCAAACCGATTCTATCAAAAATGGAAAAAGTGGCCAATGGAAGGCTGGTTAAAAGCTTTCAGTAATATGAAACTGATTGATTGGGAAGAGCAAAAAATTACATTTAATAGAAAGCCAACTGATGATGAAATAGTGGCTGCTTTAAAAAAATAAGTTAGCCATACAACTTTTTACCGACAGCTATAATTGCATTTGCTGCATCCTCTAAAGCACTTTCTGCAATTACATCCTTCCAGTTTGGTACAGCATTTTCCATTTCAGTAATAACGTAATTCCAATCCGTATCGTAAAGTGATTCAGGCAAAACAATGCACACCCCTGGAATTGAAGAAATGGCATTAGCCTTATCTACTTGTTCGTCAAAAGGGCGTGCTTCTGGGATACCGATAAAACGTTTGTTAAGACTTGCCATTTCCATTACAGTATTGTGCCCGGTATTCCCGATTACCATACTACACTGATCCACTACTTCCTTGGGTTCATCTAGGTGTCCATGATATTTAATGTGAGCATGTTCTATCGGTTTACCTTCAATTTTCCCAAGGATGTGAAAATAAAAATCTGGTACTGAAACGGCAAGAAATTCTAGAAAGGAAGTATTAATAGAGGTACCTCCGCTCCCAACAATTACTGCTATATGATGTGGTATCTCAGCATTAGATTTGATTTGAGAAAATCTTGAAAAACCACCAGTATAAATTGTTTTCTCTTCTACCCACTTTGCTGATAAAGGTGCAATTGAACTTGAAAATGGGGCAAGAAGACATTCAGCACTTTGATAGGCCATAAAGTGTGGTAAATCATCACGAAGACCGTGTTGCCGCATGACGATGGTTGGAATACCAGCGAGTCTTGCTAATAATGTCACCTCCACAGATACATCTACCACCAATACCATCGGAAAAGCTGATCTAAAAAACGCAGTCATTATAGCTACCCGGTCACTGATTCCCTTAACATTTAAAGGGGCGTAATGTAGGGCATCAACTGTATTTCCGTCCTGAAAATATAAATCTTGATCTTCCTGCGTATCTATTGGAAGATGGATGACCTGAATATTTTTAGGCAGTAAATGAGCAAAAGGTTTTAAATTACTGCCTAACAGGGTAATGTTATATCCAGTTAAACGGGTAATGATTTGTGCAGTTCTGGTAAAATGACCAGCGCCATGATGATGAACGTAAAATGCCAGGTTAAATTTCATAAAACTATGATTGCTTCCTGTAAACGTCTAACCTGTAATCAGCTGTTCGATCACCCTTTAGATGTAAGAGGCCCGCATTGGCAAAACAATGATGAACTTCATCTCCGCTTAAGGGATAATCTGCTACAAAATGTGTCCAGTGAACCAGCACTAAAATACCGTCCGGTTGTAAGGAGTTTGTAATGAGCTTCCTGGTTTGCAAAAGATCCTCCTTTGATAAATAGTATCCCACTTCACTCATCACAATTAAATCAAAGCTTCCTTTTGGATAATCCATTGGAATTCCGCCATGAAGAAATTTAATTTCGGCTCGATCTTTCATTCTTAATCTGGCCTTTTCCAATGCTATTTCACTAATATCCATCGAGATTAGATGTTTACATTTTGTGCTCAGCATTTGCGTGAGTACGCCGATAGAACATCCTATCTCCAGCGCTCTTTCGTACTGCTCATCCGGAATTGCTGCTAAAGTTGCTGCATATTTATTTTTTTCATATTCACTGGTTTCGAACGACCATGGATCTGAATGGGTGCTGTAAAGCTGCTCAAAATAATCTTTAGAAAGCGTACCTGCGGGATTAGTTTTAGTACGTTGCATAAAATATTCTTTCCCGGTTAAAAAATTTCCAATCATTTCTTCAGTGAGTATAAACCCTTCAGGATCATCATCAATCAATTGGGTTGTTTGAGATTGGTGTGCATGAATGGCTTTCTTTTTTTGTTGCAAATGATCATTAACTTCTAAGGACTTAAGTTCACCTTCTTCCAATTGTGGGATATCACTTTCAGTGGCATTTTCATATAACCAAATTGGATATTCCCAAATGGTTGGTTTATAATCAGGCACATTTTTTAATGCAGCTAAAAGCAGTTGGAAAGTTGCCCGATGATCCCGATGTGGATCAAGTTCGTAGGGAACTAAAATGAGTTGAGGAAGAAAAGAAGATAAATCTGCATGAAGTTTTTCTGATAATGCCTCAAATCCATCTTCACCCTTTGCAGGCATTGCAGAATCCTGGCTTTGATAGCCTGAAAGTTTATCCTGGCTTAAGCCTAAAAAACTTAAGGCACTAATCATTTCGGTGTAACGCAATTTAGCCAAACGATCTGCCGGATATGTAACTGAATGATGAGATCGGCTACCATCTGTAGTTAGAATAACACGAACATCACAACCTTTCTGCAGCAGTGATTGGATTAAACCTCCACATGCTAATGATTCATCATCAGGATGTGGTGCTAAAATAAGGCATCGTTTAATGTTATTCAGAAATTGCTCATCAATGTTTACCGCCGATGACCAGAATGCTGTTTTATCAAATATCATCATCGAAAGAAAAATCATTGTGAATAAAAAATTCTGCTGCTTTAGTACGGGTGGCATCAGGAGCTGGCTGGCGAAGATAGAAAGTAAGATCGCGATGCAGCCGTTCCAGTTCAAATGGCTCCATTAGGCCACGGGCACCAACACACCTGTTACTTTCATCCATAATGTTCAGGCAAATCTCTTCAATTACGGTTCGGGTCATATTGGCGAATGCAATTAATGCCTGATCATAAGTACCAGCAGATGACCACTGATCGTAATACTTTCCAGCACGGTTAAGCCACAACTCTCCAGTAGTAAGGGCACTCATTATCTTATAAATACGCATTTGCTGGAATGGATCATCAGTACGCTTTAACTCCTTTAAATAGGCCAGTGTATGCTTTGCAATTGCCTCTGCTCCACCTAAATGTACAGCGGCAAACCGAATGGCTCCCCCATTAAAGTATGGCTGAGTTAAATAAGTTCCTGGTTTTGCTAACAAGTCCAGCTCAGTTATTACATAATTTGTGAAATCTACTTTGTAACTACCTGAAGCTTTCATTCCAAGCGGCTTCCAACTCTCACGGTCTATATTATCCTGCGAAAGATTTTCCATGTTAATAATGGCCATTTGCCATCCCCTTTCTCCATTACGAACGATTTCTCCGGAAATTAAGGCCCGGTTTACCAGATCTGCTCCAGAACAAAAAGTTTTACTTCCTTGAATACGAAATGTGTCTTCCTCCGCTTGAAAAGAAATACCATCTGCTGCCTGTGTATTCCAAACTCCAAACAGGAGACCTTTTTCTTCTACCTCTTTATACCATCTTTCACGCTGCTCCTTTTCTGCATATAAATGAATGAGATAAAGGGTATTAATATGTCCTTCATATATTCTTCCTACAGATAAATTAGCCTTTCCAACTGCTTTTAATAATTTCAAAAGTGCAGGAGTTTTGGGTAAATTGAAATCTAGCGGACGCCCTGGCAAAACAATGGATAAAGCACCACATTCACGTAACCATATAAATTCATCCTGAGGTCCGGAGGGATGATGCTCTGTAGCAGCCGCACGCTTAGCTATCTTATTTAAAACCGAATTAATTTGGGCCTCATCATTATTTTTTATTTGGATATCTGCTGTAATACTCGCCATTATACTTCTAAAACTTTTTGTTTATTTTTCTGCTGTGCAACTTCAGCAAGCATTTCTTCGTAATTATCCATCATCTTTTCAATATTAAATCTGCTTCTGGCATAGTTGCTTACAAAAGTACGATCCAATTGCATGGCGCTCTTTATGGCTGTAGCTAAATTTTCAACTTCAGGGTAATCAACCAGGATTCCTGTTCCTTCGGCTACAATTTCTGGTAATGCACCCATCTTAAATCCAGCTACTGGGGTTCCACAGCTTAATGCTTCTGCAACGACTAATCCAAATGGCTCTTGCCAGCAAGGACTCACGATACACACACTTGCACCTCCAATTAAGGCATTTAAAGACTTTTGATCCTGAATACCTAATAACGCTACATTTTCATCCACTAAACTTGAAACTTTTTCTTTAAAATATCGCTGATCTGCAATGGCACCCGCAACTTTTAATTTAATTCCGGCAATTTTTGCAGCCTGAATGGCAAGGTGAAGTCCTTTGTCTGGATGGATTCTGCCAAACCAAATGGCATAAGGTTCTTCATTAGCCTTTTCATATGATTTCCATAAATCAAGGTCAATCCCATTTTCTATAACGTCACAATCAGACATTATATCACTCCAATTCGCCGCACTTTGCTTTGAAACTGTTACATATTGAATCACAGGATTTAGGCGTTCTGCTTTGATGGCAAGCTGAAGTTCATAGAACGGTGGCGTGTGCAATACCGTTAACATTGGTGTGGTAACTATATTGGCCATGGTGATGGGAATATAGTGCAGACTATTATTAAAAATAATATCCAGTTTGTAATCGTCTATCCGAGACATGAGATCAAAATAAGCATGATGTTCTGCAATATATTCTGAAGGCAAATCCCGTCGTTTAATGCGCATGCCAGTTTTATCATCGTAATCTTCATCAGATAAAATTGGATCTACAGGAAGATTTTCATCAGAACTTGAACTGGCGAATAAGATTACATCGTGGCCTCGTGAAACCAGCCTTCTGGTTATTTCATGTGTAAACACCTCTAATCCTCCTGCAAAAGGAGCTACAATCGGATGTTTTAAGTGAGCGATGATTCCAATCCTCATATTTGTTTTAGCAATTTAATAATGGTTGATAGTTATTCAATAGACAATATTTTTAGCGCTTAAGTTTTATATTTCTTTTCGCCTGTAGCATATCATTTAATGGCGACATTAACAATTGATGGAAAGCATTGATAACATGTTACTAATCGTATAAATTTCAAAAGCTTCTCTAGTGGAAGAAGCTTTTGAATAACGTTTAATGATAAAATTTATGGATGTCCGTTTCCTCCGGCAGCGCCATAGATCTGACCGGTTGCAAAACTGGCATCGCTGTCGGCAAGTTGCACATATATAGAAGCTAGTTCAGCAGGTTGGCCGGGGCGTCCTAATGGTGTTACTTCTCCAAAATTCACAATGGCATCCTGCGGTTGTCCACCGCTGGTTTGTAAAGGCGTCCAAACCGGACCAGGTGCTACCCCATTTACACGAATTCCTTTTGGGCCAAGTTGTTTAGCCAATGATTTTACAAATGCTACATTAGCCGCTTTCGTTTGGGCATAATCAAATAGATTTTCGGAAGGATCATAAGCCTGAACTGAGCTAGTGGCTATAATTACTGAACCTTCTGGTAATAATGGCAATGCGGCTTTGGTTATCCAGAATGGTGCATATACGTTTGTTTTCATCGTGGTATCAAAATGCTCCGAACTAATATCCAATAATGAATCAACTGCTTGCTGATGCCCTGCGTTGTTAACCAATATATCTATTCCATCCAGTTTCTCAGCAGCTTCAGCCACTAATTTTTTACAGAAATCTTCGCTGGTGATGTCGCCCGCAATTCCAAATCCTTTTCTACCGGCTTCTTCAATCAGTTTAAGCACCTCATCTGCATCTGACTGTTCCTGAGGTAGATAATTAATTACAACATCGGCTCCTTCCCTTGCATAAGCAATAGCTGCTGCACGTCCGATTCCTGAATCACCTCCGGTAATTAATGCTTTGCGACCTAAAAGTCTGCCTGATCCTTTATAACTTTTTTCTCCATGATCTGGAATAGGATCCATTTTTGAAGCCAGGCCAGGTACTTCCTGAGGCTGTTTTACAAATGGTGGTTTAGGGTACTTATCTAATGGACTAACTAATGGTTTTTGATTTTGATTGAACATGTCTTTTAATTTTTTTAGCCAGTTAATTCCTTGAGGATAAATCTGACCATGTGTAATAAAATATTCTTAAGGGCTTAATTAAATTCGCCTGTTTGTTTATTTCAACATTAAAAAATTACCATTTGTTCAGAAAAAATAATAATTATAGTTTATCTGTTGTCAATCAGAATCAGGAAATGATATTCTATCCTGTTCTGAATAAATTACAAACCTTATGATTAAAAGTGTTGTTTGATCATTATGGATTACTATAAAAAAGAAGATGGTCGAGATGAAACGAAAGTTGATCTTAACGATCCAAACGATATTTCCTATGCGGCACAACAAGCTGGAATCAGTCCTGAAAAATACAAGGAATATGCAAAGGCAGCCGGCACTAACGGAAGACAGGCTATTGCAAAATACATTGAAGAACATGGAAATGAAGATCTTAATTCATAATCGCAAGTTGCTATTTGTCTTCACTTCAATTGTTGATTCTGGTTAAAATAGTATGTCTGTTTTATACAGTTCAGGTAAATCAGTAAGTCATCAATGTTTGTAAAATTTAAATAAAAATTATTAATCATATCAATTACACATACACTATAAAAATGGAAAATAACAAAGAAATCATTAGCGACCTTAAAGGTTTAGTTTCGATAATAAATGATGGAAAAGAGGGTTATGAATCAGCTGCTGAAACAACTGAAAGTTTAGATCTAAAAGCCATTTTCCTTAAATATGCAGCAGAGCGTAAAGCTTATGAGCTGGAACTTAAAGCTCATTTGGCTCAGCATGGCGGAACATCTGATAATGATGAAGGTGGGATTTTAGGTGCTATTCATAGAACCTGGATTGATATTAAAGAGGCACTAAGTAGTAAAGAAGATGAAGCGATTTTAGGCGCAATTGAAACAGGCGAAAAAGCAGCGATTGAAAAATATGATGCTTTAATTGAACATCCGGAAACTCATGCTGACCATCTTGATTTATTAACTAAACAAAGAGACGGTATTTACAAAGCATTAGAGGAAGTTACCTTTCTTAAGACATCAAGATCATAAACAGTCCCCGCAGAAATGCGGGGCTTTTATTTAATATCATATGATCATTGGATAAGAAGACTACTATATCTTTATAGCAGTTATACCGGAAACAAGTTCTGGTGCATGATTTACATCATTAATAGATTGCTTCGTCGTACCTCCTCGCAATGAGGCTTAGTGAAGAGCATGAGTATATTAAACATTTATCTATATATTCCATGGAAAAATACAAAGTGAAATACGGAAGTGATCATAAAACTTATGAGTTTTTGGTTAGGGAGTATCCATTTAAGGATGGAGAAACCTGTAAGTATACTGTATTTTTTGAAGACAAAATTATCGCCTCACTGGAACCAGATAGAAATCATGTTTTAAATATCTGTAAGAATGATAGTGGTTTTGATGAGGAATTACTTGGTTTGCTTGCAGATGAAATTGAGTATCGACACCCAAATCTGATTCCTGATCCGAAGGACGGTAAAAAATAGTGAAAAAAATCAATTGAAAGCTAATGCTTCGAAAATAGCTTTACCTGGAGATTTCAGTTTGTAGTGATTCGTGATTTTATTTCCCGCAGATTTAAAAAGATTAAGTATGCAGATTTAAAATGATCATTACTAAATAACAGATCTGCGAAATCCCCGAAAATCAGCGGGATATATATTAAAAATACTTATCAAAAATATAGGGAAGACCTAAGTCTCCCCTTCTTAATCATTAACGATACTCGATAACAAACTCAGATTTCGGATTGCGTACTTTTTTCATTCCCGCTAGCCAGTCACCTTCACTGTCTCGATACCCTAAATATAATAAGGTTACACTGCGGAGTCCTTTTTCCTTTAATCCTAAAACTTCATCTACAAGAGCACTATCGAAACCTTCAGCTGGCGTGCTATCTACTTCCAATTCTGCCGCCATCGCAATTGACATGGCAAAGCCGATATAAGATTGATGTGCCGTATGAATAAAGTTTTTTTCAGGCGCTTCGTTTAAGTAAATGCCCTTGATTTTATCCGTATAACTGGAGAATCTTCCACGTGGTAATCCTCTCTCATCTGTAGTACGATCATAGATGGCGTCAATTCGTTCCTCGGTATAATTATCCCAGGCGGCAAATACTAAAACATGAGAACAATCTACCATAACTTCAGGGTTGAGAGCATTCTGGCTAAGTTTTTCTTTTAGTTCCTGATTGGATACTACCAAAACCCTGAATTGTTGCAAGCCTGAAGAAGTTGGAGCCAATCTGGCTGCTTCTACAATTTTATCTATATTTTCTTCGCTTACTTTTTTTGATGGATCGTATTTTTTAGCGGCATATCTCCACTGTAATGATTCTAATAGTCCCATTTTTATTGGTTTTAATTTTAATATATTTCTTAATTAGTAATTCGTAACCGCAATGGTTACTTCGATATTTCCACGTGTGGCATTTGAATATGGACAAATCTGATGTGCTTTGTCTGCTAAAGCCTGTGCTTCTTCCATACTCACTTCCGGAATGTTTACTGCTAATTTAACTGCCAGGCCAAAACCACCATTTTCAATTTGGCCAATGCTTACTTCTGCTTTTACACTGCTTTCACCTGTGGCTACTTTACCTTGTTTAATAATTAAATTCAAGGCACTATCGAAACATGCAGCATAACCTCCGGCGAATAACTGCTCCGGATTGGTGTAGTTATCATCGGCACCACCTAATGCTTTGGGCATACGTACCTCAACATCTAAAATACCATTATCGCTTTTAATGTGTCCGTTACGGCCACCTGTTGCAGTTGCTTCTGCAGTATATAAAACTTTCATTTTGATTATTATTAAATTGTGATTTTATTATTTTATCTGTAAAACAGCCCGTAAGTGGCTGAAGGTTTCAAAGCTGAATTTGCCATGGTATTTTCCAAAACCTGACGCACCGACTCCGCCAAATGGTAGAAGGTGAGAACCAACATGAATGAGTGTGCTATTTATTTCTGCATCTCCGCTGGAAGTGCGATTCAGCACATCATCTGCAAATGCCTGATCTTCTGAAAATACATATAAAGCAAGTGGCTTTGGTCTGCTGTTGATTTCATTCAATACCTCATCAATATCTGTATAGGTAAGAAATGGAAGAATCGGACCAAATATCTCTTGTTGCATCACGGCATCATTCCAATTTACGCCATCCATTAAAGTAGCTTCAAAATAACGGGTATCCAGGTCGTAATGACCTCCATAAACCAATTTTTCAGATGATGAGGCAATGTAACCAGCCAGATTTTTAATCTGACGCTGAGAAACAACTTTTCCAATTTTACCTAACGTTTGATCCTGATAAGTCTCCTTAAGATACGCCTTCATTTTTAGAATCAATGCATCTTTAACTTCCTCATGTACATACACATAATCAGGAGCCACGCAGGTTTGTCCACAATTCGCCCATTTGCCTGAAGAAATTCGTTTCGCCGCAATATCCAGGTCTGCATCCTGATGAACAATACATGGCGATTTTCCGCCCAACTCCAATGTTAATGGAATTAATTGTTTTGCAGCAGCAGCCATTACAATTTTTCCAACGTTAGCACTTCCTGTGAAAAAGATATAATCAAATGGAAAAGTTAAAAGCAAGGTGTTTTCTTCAATAGCCCCTTGTACAACAGCCACATATTCGGGTTGGAAAGCTTCTGAAATAATTTGTGCGATTACATTTGAAACCGTTGGTGTGTTTTCTGATGGTTTAAGTATAACGGTATTGCCAGTCATTAAAGCACCAATTAGCGGACTAAACGTTAACTGAACCGGGTAATTAAAAGGACCAATAATATAGGTTACTCCAAATGGCTGATGGGTAAGCTTGCTTATTACAGTTTCTCCACCCGGACGTGGCTTAGAAGGCACCTCGACAGGTTGAGCCCATTCCGCCACATTAGCGATACAATAATCAAGTTCATCCAGTACAAGTTGTACTTCAGCATATTCAGCCTCTTTTCTGTTTTTACCAAGATCTTCCATTAAGGCGTCACAAATGGCATCAGTATGTTTCACAAAAATAGTTCTGAAACGTTTAAGCTGTTCAATTCTATAGCTAATATCCTGTGTTTTGCGTGTAGCAAAAAAGTTTTTCTGATTTTGAAATATATTGGTAATCTGTTGTTGATCTATTAATGTCATATTCTTTTTATTTTAATGACTTAATGGTTCTTATATACCATCAAATCATTAATCTTAATTTATCTCTTAAGTGCTTTAGTCACAATTTGCTTTAATTGATTCAAATCATCTAAAGAAAGACCTAAAGCTTCCACCAACTTAGCAGGAATACAATTGGCACTTTCTTTCATTTTTTCGCCAGTATTAGTTACCGAAATAATAACGACACGCTCGTCAGCAGTGCTTCTTGTTCTGGTTATAATACCCTTTTGCTCCATCCTTTTCAGCAGCGGTGTAAGGGTACCACTATCTAAATAAAGTTTTTCACCAAGTTGATTAACCGTTTGTTGATTTTCTTCCCAAAGGATCAGCATTACCAAATATTGCGGATAAGTTAACCCAAGATCATCCAAAAATGGTCTGTATAGCTGAGTAACTTCCCTCGAAAGGGCGTATAATGGAAAGCAAACCTGATTTTCTAACTTTAAAAGATTGTTCATTTTTTTATTGCATTACAAATATAGATTGTGCACAATATAATTGTGTATAATTTATGTAATTTTAGATTTAAATGCATTTTCATTAGCCCTTGTTTGTGACGAGGGCGAATGAAAATAACGATTTTATTTAAAAATGTGTTTTGTCTGCAACACGAATGGTAACAGAATTGAGTTGACTAAAGTTCCTTTAGCACCTCACCATCCTTTTTTATTTTCCCTGAATTCACATTCAAATCCAATACCCGGAGCAGTTCTTTCTTCATTTCTTCAGTTACCCTGCTAAAGCCAAACAATCTGGCGATTAAAACTGTAGCAACCTCTGGTTGAATCGCAATTGATTCGCTCACAACTTTTGTAACTGCTAAAGTCATTTCTTCAGGAGATATGTAAGCTAGTTTCTTACTGCTACTATTTAAACCGGCTCTGTTTCTAATGATTGGATTTTCCATTTTAGGATACCATAGAAAATCATCCTTTTTTACTATCAGCCCACTGGTTACAGCATAATTAACCGCTGCATCTAAAGTATATCGAATGCGGGAGCCAATTTTAGAAATACCTGCAGCTTCAGCGATTCTTCTGCCCACTTCATCAAAATGAACCGGACTTTCTTTTTCCACTATTTCTGCAATCCAGTTTCCTAATTTACCAAAAGGAATAAGGTGAAGATCATCAATCTGCTGATCGATTATTAATTTGGCTTGTTCATATAAAGGAACAGTCGTATCTATTTCTATGGGCTCTTCTCTCACAAGGGTATTCAGTTCTACTAGAATTTCTTCTTCTACCTGATCATCAAGGGAAGTTTGTGTTTTCACCGTGGTAATATAATCCAGCAAGCGTTGAAATTCTCTTTCAGGGTTACGGTACCATTCTGTACTCCAGAGTTGAAACATCTTCCAGCCTATAGCCTGCAAAACCTGCTTCCTTAGCCGATCACGATCGCGTGCCGATTTTGATTTACCATATGATTCGCCATCACAATCGATGCCAATAAGGTATCTACCAGGATGATCCGGATCAACAACAGCAAGATCCAGATAAAAACCTTCTGATCCGACTTTATTTCTTACTGTATAACCGGCTTCCGTTAACCTGTCTGCAACCATTTTTTCAAAAGGACGTTCGCTCAGCACAGGTATATCCTGATTTACGCTAAATTTGCCATGCTGGGCAAAATAGAGGAAGTTTTTTAAAGCCCGGATTCCGAATTTTGTAGTTGCAGCAGCCTTAATGTCATCAGCAGTAATATTTGCAAATACTTCACATCTGTATTTTGCCCTCGTAATGAGAACATTTAAACGCCGCTCGCCGCCTTCATTATTCAATGGTCCAAAATTCATGGGTACGGTTCCATCTTCAATCCGTCCGTAACCAATACTAATAAAGATAACATCCCGCTCATCACCTTGTACGTTCTCCAGGTTTTTTACAAAAAACGGTTCATCGCTATGGTTTCTGAAAAAACTCTCTACTTCAGGATTTTTCCTTCGTTTAATTTCCAGCGCATTTTGAATGGCCTGCATTTGCGAGGTACTGAAAGCAATTACACCAAGGCTTTGCTTAGGATTTTGTAAAGCATGCCGGATAACCGCATCAGCTACAGTTTCTGCTTCCTTAGGATTACTTCTGGTTTTTCCACGATCATAAACAGCATCCGGCAGGTGATGAAATGCTAAACCCATTTGATACTTTGATCCGGGACTTGGGAAAACGACTAACTTGTTTTCGTAGAATTCATGATTGGAAAGACTGATTAAAGACTCATGGCGACTTCTGTAGTGCCAGCGCAACATCCGTTGTGGCGCACCCTGACTATCAGTCATCCCTAAAATACTTTGCATATCTGCCGTTACATTATCCTCATCTTCGGTTTCTGTATTTAATTTATCAAAGAAACTGGTTGGTGGCAACTGCTTGGTATCTCCAACTACAACCAATTGTTTCCCTCTAAGTACAGCGCCTAAAGCTTCAACGGGACGTACCTGACTGGCTTCATCAAATATAACCAGGTCAAACTCAATTTCTCCGGGAGGAAGAAAACTGGCAATTGACATGGGACTCATCATAAATACAGGCTTAATGGCCTGGATAGCGAGTCCTGCTTCCTGCATCAACTTCCGAATAGGCAAATGCCTGGCTTTACGGTTAAATTCTGTTCGTAACACACTCATTTGTCCACCGCCGTCTTGCTTGGGCAAAGATTCATAATGTTTCAGGGCAACACGTGCCCTGTTGTAAACCAGATTAAGCATATCCAGTGACCTGAATTTTTCTATGGTATCTTCATGACTTGTTCTTTCAAAACCTCGTAGCGGTGGTCGTTCAGTCATTGCTTGTGTAATAAGGTACTCATACCAGGTTTTTTGCAATACAACTTTTAAATGGGTAGCAGCATGTTCCCATTGAATGGCAAAATTTGTTAATGAACTAAACCCCTCCTTTTCTACTGCTTCTGTAAGATTATTCCATTGAATGGCATGATGAATTTCTACAAAATGATCAGACCAGAGTTGCAACAAATCAATCTGGGCATTAAAATTTAGTAACTTCAGTTTTTTATCTTCTGTGACCAGCATATGATCAAAGTCGAGCTTAGTTAAAAGAAGCTCAAAACTATCTGTTTGACCAGTAACAGCTGCTCTAAGTTTTTCAACCCAATCAGAAGCTATGCCTGGATGGTCATTCCTACTTAATACCTCCAAAAATGTAGCCGGATAAACTTTATTGGAAATATCCATTTTAGTTTTGGAAAGAAATTTCAGAATCATATTCAACTCCTGCCAGCGCGTTTTCATTTTTTGCCAGCGGGTACCGAATAATCGTTGTGCTAATGCTTCATATTCAGCAAGTGCAACACTCAACCTATTGGCTTCTAAAATATCATCTGTATATTTAATCTTACTTTCGAGATCATCAGGTAATGAAATTTTTGAAAAAGAAGCCAACTCTTTTACACTTCTTTTGTAATCGCCAATGATAAATTTATACCATTTTTGACCGTGGGCTATTAAATTTTGCCGAATCTGCAATACATTTTGATTCCAGGCTTCCGGCAACAAAATATCCTCGTAAGCATGTTTAAGTGTGGCGAGCCTTTCTCCGGTTTCAAGCAAATCACGAATATCTTCATAATTCGTTTCCCAAGCAGGATCTTGAATGGCAATTTCTCTTAAATCAGGGCTTTCGGCAACAAATTTAGCTACAGCAATTAATTTTTTAGTTGCTTCAGCGTTAATGGGTTCTGGCATCAATAACCAGTTAGCAGCATCTTTAGAGGTGCTTTCCAAGGTTCTGGTCGCTTTTAAAGCATTGCTGATTAATACCTGATACCCCTCTTGCTCATGGGTTAGCAAAACTTTAAGTCTGGTACCATAAAATGTAAGGTGTGCGGGTACACCTATTTCCTTTAGCCTGGCTTCAATTTCATCAGCTCTTTTTTCTGCACGACTCATGCGAATCATATCCCAGTCACTAATATCAGTTATGGGTACATTCAGCAATTTAACATCTGCGTATTGATCTGTTATTTGTGAGAGGTAGCCAATTACTTTTTGAGCGGATAGCCCGCTTCTACCAATTTCCCGGTTAATTGAATTGCAATAACCATTCAATTTACCACGATAAGCATCTAATTCTACCAGTTCATTTTGAAGATGCGTTAAGGCAGGTTTACCCAGTTCAAGAATGCGTTTTAATTCTGCATGCAACTCCTTTTTATTGGATTTATGGCTGTGAAGTTCTAAACAAGCCTCGCCAAGATGAACGGCATCAAGACGACGTTTCACCACTTCAAGTGCTGCCATTTTTTCTGCAACAAACAATACTTTTTTCCCTTGGCCTACTGCATTGGCAATGAGGTTGGTGATAGTTTGTGACTTACCAGTACCGGGAGGCCCCTGAATAACAAGATTTCTGCCTTCATGTACAGCCAACATGGCAAGTACCTGCGAGCTATCTGCATCTACTACCTGGAAGAGTTCGTGGGCATTGGTTTCCTTGTCTAAATTATGATCGTCATTTGCTGTAGGTTCGGCATCTGTAAAACCACCCCCAAATAAAGAATGGAGAATGGTATGATGTTCTGGTTTATCGTCTTCCGGCCACTTATTACTATCCAGGTCATGATAAATCATAAATTTACCAAAGGAGAAAAAACCAAGCTCAATAGCATCAGGCTCAATGCGCCATAATGAATGATGTTTTACTCTGGTCACCATATCATCCAGGTAAGCCTGAAGATCAAAATCTTCTATATCTCCCAAATCAGGGATAGTGATGTTAAAATCGGCCATCATTTTGGCTTGTAAGGAAAGGTTTGCTCCAATCTCTCCACCACTATATTTTAATCTGAAACGCTCGCTGGCACTCGATCTTTCTAACGATACCGGAATCAATATTATAGGTGCCTGACGTGGTTCTGTTGTATTTCCCTGCTCATACCAATTTAACATACCCAATGATAAATACAAAATATTTACACCTTGCTCTTCTATACTGGTACGGGCAAAATAATATGTATTCAGAATTTTTGTCTGCAGTTTTTGTTCTGTTTCACTGGTTTGGAGACGCGTATCGTTATAGGAATTTTCCTGTTCTTCTTTGGTAAGTGCCGGCCATTCTACCACGTCGTCATCATCCTTTCCAGGCCGACTTAAAAATGTCATGGCTTTATTTTGCCTGACCATTATATCAAAAATTGAGGTAGATTTTTCCTGGATCACGTGTATACCCCTGGCTTTCGGCACTTTATAATTCAGGAGCATGTTACGCATACCTAAATCCAATAATTCTTTTCTTGATGCTTCTAATTTGGGAAGGATAGATTCCTGCATGTTTTTTTCTTATGTGTAGATCATTCTAATATCTCCAAATATTTTGGATATACCAATAAAATTCTATCTGGTTATTTAATTGAAATAGTTACCCATTCATCTTTTAAATGAAACATACCGTGCATTATTTTGCAAATTACTAAATGATAAAGCCACCGCTGCAAATTCTAATTTAGTGTAAAATATAGAAACACTTACATATGAAAATCTGGTTTACCGTAACTATCGCATTAGCATACAAGAATTTGGTTAAAATAAATATCGTTAATAACGTAATACTAAATTATAGCTAAAATCTCCATACCAATTTATAACCGGATAAGGATTGACCTATATTTTTTATTACGCCTAAAAATTATAAATCTAAATAATGACAATTATCAATAGCTTTCAGCATAAAATTCTTAATAACGCTGTGATTTCGGTTCATAAATGCTAATTTAAAATTTGAATATTAGTAATATTGTAACAGGCAGTTCAGCCTGAAAGATTAACGATGACAATCTTTCCCTTTCGGATGAAAGTAACTAATGAGTAAAAAAATCCTTTCTGGCTAATCAACCGGAAAGGATTTTTTGATTTACTTATTTTCTGATTGATATTTTGTGTTCTGATCTGGCCATAGTCCAAATCATTTGTAACTATTAAGTATGCGGTTTATCATCTTACTGGTTAATGCAAAATCTGAAAATTTTACAGTTTTTTCGTGAAAAATTTTCAGCCAAAATGAAATTTTTTCAGTCGCTTAGGACTTTAATTACCAGAAAACTGCATTGGCACAGCACTTGATAAACCTTTAATGTGCTTGCAGAAAATGCACACACAAATTAATTGATTTATAGTCCATTTATTATTAAAACATTAAAAGGAGGAAAAACTATGACATTGGTTAAATTTAATCCAGAAAAAAAGAACAATGTATTAATGCCAGGCTTTAATGACATGTTCGAATCAGTTTTAGAAGACACATTTTTTTCAGGACGCAGGGTCCAAAACCTTCCATCTGTAAACATTGCAGATTCACCTGATGCCTATCAGATTGAGTTGGCGGCACCTGGACTTAAAAAGGAAGATTTTAAGGTAAGTGTAGAAAGGGATATGTTAACCATTTCTACTGAAAAACGTGCAGAAAGTGAACATAACGAAAAATCCTATACCAGAAAGGAATTTAGTTATTCTGCTTTCACCAGAGCATTTACATTGCCTGATAGTGCCGATGTAGAAAGCATTCAGGCGAATTATGCAGACGGGATTTTGAAACTCACCCTTCCGAAAAAAGAAGAAGCTAAAGCAGTTTCAAGACAAATAGAAATTCAATAATTAAAAAGTGCCGCGAAAGCGGCATTTTTTTTAAGAGGTTATATACTAAAACTCAACCTCACAGGAAGGACTAAATGATCTTGTAAATGAATTTCCTGATGTAATTTCTGAAAGTGGTATTCTTGAGAAAGAAATTAAAACTTAGAATAGCCACAATTGCACAAAGCACTCCCCCTATTACATCCAGCACATAATGATGACTATTATAAACTGCTGCAAACCAGATACCTAAAACCAGAGTGGCAAAAAATAGGTTTATGACTCCCATCTTATTTTTTAAAGCATAATAAAGTACTATTAAGGGATAGGATGAATGTAGAGATGGCATGGCCGCAAAAACATTTGACCCCTTGCTGTATATTCCCTGAAAAAGATGGATATTAAAGAAATGATCAAAGCGTGAAAGGCCACCTGTATTACCTGCTGTGGTATAAATAAATTGAAAACCATGCGCCTGTACGTACCAGGGCGGAGCAGCTGGGAAACAGTAATAAACTACAAAGCCCAGTAGGTTAACCCATAAAAAAGTGAGCGAGAAATAAACAAACTGTTCCCTTCTCTTGAAAAAAAGATATGTAGCAAAAGCCAAAGGCACAGGTACCCACATCAAATAAAAAAAACCGGTGAGCACATCCAGAAAAGCATTGGTATTTAGTTTCCAGTATTCATTCGGTGTGAGGAGTTGTCCATTAAAGGTAATGCCGAAAAGTTTCTTTTCCAGATCATATAAATCCTCAATATGGACAGGCGTGAAAATGTAATTCGGAAAGGCTTTCATGTAATCGAAAATAACCCAATATACAATGAAGATAGAAAAGCCAAGAATGAACTTTCTTGTTCCCGGGGAAATATAAAAAAGCGAATTAAAAATAAATATTAAGATCAGCTGATCCACTTTAAAACCCACCAGCACAAACGATAGTAAAAGGTAAGCCAGAGAAATCAGTAGAGTGGTGTAAATTGTTTTAAGCCCAAAAAACGAATTTTTCCGGTCGATGTCATCCTGCATATTATTTTTTATCAAAGTTGGATTGGAAAATATTATCCCAAAATGTCCAGCTTACACCATAGCCTTTAGTTGCATCTGAATAGTGATGTAACATATGGTGGTGCTTAAGGCGTTTCCAGAAACCATTTTTAAAGTTAGCATGATGCAAAGCATAATGCACCATATCATAAAACAGATATCCTAAAATAAATCCTGAGAAAAAGGGATAAACCATCGTATGAGGCAATAGCCAGTCAAAAAGAAAGTAAAAACCAAGTGCCATCGGAATACTGGCTGAAGGTGGCATTACCAGGCGGTTGGCATCATTTGGATAATCATGATGAACGCCATGAAAAATGAAGTGAATCTTTTTACCCCATTCGGCCTCTGGCTCAAAATGAAATACAAAACGATGTAAAACATATTCGGTAATAGTCCAAATGCCTAAGCCAAATAAAAACCAGCCGATAAAGCTGAATACTGGCATTTCAACTTCCCAGATAGACTTATAAAACAAGTAAGCAATCACCGGAACATACACGATTAATGGTACATAGTATTTTACCTTAGAAAGGCCTTCCAGAAGATCGCTCTTGAACATCCTAATGGATGCTGATGAATTCGAAACAAAATTCTTTTTCATAATTTTTAAACTTTAATCCGCTCAATTAATACTTTTGATGGGTCGTTCGCATCTAAACCTTTAATTTCAACATATTTCACATTAGGCAGCCAAAAGGATCCACCTTCTATTCTGAGAAAAATTCTTTCAATTTGAACTTTCTTATTGTTTACCGTTACAAAAACGTGGTATTTTTTATCAAAAGCTGATTTATTAAGGTACATCGGCAGATTTTTACGTGCGGCAAACCGAAGTTCAAATTGCCCTTTTCCCAGGTTTTTAGTCTGTATTCCGTAAGCAAATTTTCGTTGAATATAACCCAACTCCTTTTTTTCGCCCTGATCTCCATAACGCATCCAAAAAACATTTACTGGATTTTCATTATTAACCTCGCCATTATGATCTACATTCAACTGGCAAATAATGGTATTGGTATTGGGATCACGCTGTAAATAAAATAATTGATTGCTGATATTCTTCGGTACAGGAAAGTTAAGAGGCGAAGGGTCTTGCGCCTTTGCGGGTAAAATACCAATGCCAACTAAACCCAATGATAAGGTAATGCCAATAATCATTGCCGCTTTATTTCTGATTTTCTTTTCGGCCAATTCCTGTGCTTCCAATCCTTTTTTGGCTTCCTGTAACCGCTTAACAGCGGTGATATTGGTCAAAAGTGCCATTATAGTAATTGGAATGGTAAAAACAGACATCGTTTCGAAAACATGAAAGGAAATGCCCGGAATATAAATTTTATAATCTCCACCAATAAAATGTCCGGTTACGCCGCAGGCGATAGCGAAAATACCAATGGTTACCACACGCTCGGGGCGCTGCATTAAACCACCCTTACATTCTACTCCTAATCCTTCTGCCCTGGCCCTGGTGTAACTAACCATCATGGAACCAATTAAAGCGATAAAGGCAAAAAGAGAACTGAGAAAATAATGGTGCGACACCAGGTAATAACAAATACCGAGGAACATAATCATTTCACTATAACGATCCAACACTGAATCGTACAGCGCTCCAAACCTCGAACTCATGTTTCCTAATCGGGCTACCTGACCATCAAGCATATCAAAAAGGCCAGCAAAAAGCACCAAAGCTCCACCCCAGCCTACGTATGACATGTCTCCGCGATTTGATTTTTCGGCACCCAAAACAAAAATAACCGCTACGCCAATATTCAGAATTAAACCAATAGTGGTGACTGCATTTGGTGTTAATCCTATTTTAATTAATCCCCTCACAAAAGGATTAATTACTTTATAAATACCCAGTTGTAAACTGTCTCTTAAGTTTGCTTTCATAATCAATTTTTAAAAATCGAATTTTACCCTTGCCCTGATTCCCCATTCCGATACCTCCGGATGATTAAGATAATTAAAACGCCTCACCAAATCAACCCTTAATAATTTAAAGATATTTCCAACCCCCACACTTCCTTCCATATAAGGATCATTTCCAAGTGCATAGGTGCGTTTAGAACCATCCTCATAATCAGGCAGGCGGTATAAACCAGAGGTTAAAGCCGGATCATTTTCATCACGCAAACCGCCATATAATGCCTTAAATGAAACCACTTCCCGCAATTTTAATTTTTTAAGCAAAGGGATTTTATTAAAGAAAAAGCCATTGAAATTGTGATCTATATTAATGCTGACGTAATGATCGCTAACAAATTCCAGGAAATTCATCAGGTTATATGAATTAAGTTGGTAGGCATATGTTTGGTTGGCTCTATGAATATCCAACAACGGGAAGGGAACTTTCCCTGCAATATAGCCACCTTCAAAAGTAACATCACTATAGCCAAGCTGAGATAGATAGAATCTTTTATCAATACTACCCATGATGTTGTGATAATTGTATTCTCCACCTAAAACACCTTTTAAACCAGCCGTATACTTCAAGTTAAATACCGGGTAACGGTCTGCAATTGGACTCCGGTATATTTTACCCTGATAAAATTTTTCATTGGGTGCATAACGCAATTGAACCGATACTTCACTGGTTGTCAGTCGATTTACAAACTGACTTGCGTCATTCTGATAAAACAATCCGCCAGCAGGTGTCTGGCTCCATTTCTTAAAGCCAAAAGTATAAGAGAAATGATTTTCAAACTCTTTAACATAATCTACGCGATAAAAATCATTGTAGAGCAACATGTCATTTACACCACGTTTAAATGATAAGAGAAAGTTATCTTCCTGTACAAATTGAAGTTCTTGCCCAGGAATTTTGGTATCTCTTTGGAAACTGGCCCTGATGTAATTTTGAGGAAACTCATAAATGGATTTGTTATTGATGGAATAAGTTGCCGAAAGGAAGAATTTCCATTTCTCATCCTTGAATCCATAAGCTGCATAATTTTCAAAATAATATCGCTTACTTAATTCGGGTGTGGTTCTTCCGCCTAAACGCAGGCGAAGTCCTTCTACATTATTAAAACTGTAGAAAGTGTTTACAGGTCCGATTTCATAAGGCCCAAGATTTTGATAACCAGCAAAAAGCAGGGTAACAATTTTCATGGTTCGCTTAAATGAAGGAAGGTTTTGAAGGGTATCAATATTCTTGTAAATTTTTAACTGATTGGCTGAAATAGTATCCAATCTGTTTTGCTGCCAGTATGAATCATTCTTTTTAGCAGCATCGGCCAAAACCACTTTACTTTTTCCCTGAAAAACCGTGTCTGGCAATTTAGTATCAAACTGATAGTTTTTATAGGTAACGGTACGCTCACCCGTAAAACCAATACCCTTGCCTTTACCCAGTCCAAAATCAGATAGCAAATTACTTTTAGAGAGGTTATATTTTCCTAAAGCGTTGGATTCAAAATTTAAATCGATTTTCATCGCCCTCACAAAATTAAGGTTGATATTTTTGTTTACGCCTAATGTTGCTCCTGTAACGGCATACTGACCATCATTGGTAACATAGATTTTTCCTTCAAATAACATGTCGCCTGTATTTCTAGGCGTAAAAGATAGCTCGATGATTTGAGGCTTCTGATTTTTAAGTGTATCGGTAATAAAAAACTTATAAAAATTTGGAGCTCCATTAGCAATCGGACTTAAAAAATCATTGCTCATCACAGAGATGTTATTTTGATAGATATCAATGTCCTGATACATTCGGTCGAAATAAGTTTTCATCCCTTTGTTATCAATGTACCGGTTATCAAACTCCACCTGTTTTTGGGCCTTAACAATCGTTTTGGATTTTAGTGGATCTTTACTCAAATACTGATCGGACAAGCTTTCCTGGATATATACAGGCAGTAAGTTTTTACCGCCAATTAAGGTAGAATCTTGTTCCTGAAATAAAAACTGGTAATTGCGGAACATTTTCTTGTTCTTAAACTTCTCTGAAACATTACTCACCGAAAACAACATTTTCTCATATTGCTGGTATGCTACAGTTTGATAACTTTTAATTCTGTTTTCATCCTTATGCGCAATCACCTGGCGAATTAATTCTACCGCTGGATTATCTTTATTACGGTACCTTACTTTTTTTCCACCAACTACCATTACCTCATCTAATGAATTGGCACTAGGTGATAAAGTAATATTAACCGTTTGACTGATTGAAGGGGTAATATTTTTGGTTAATGTGTTATAGCCTACATAGTTAAAACTTATAGCAGATTGCGGTAGATTTGAACTGATGGTGTAATTTCCGTTAAGATCAGTCTGTGTTCCGATTTTAGTATCCTTAAAAAATACTGATACATATGGCAGGGTTTCTTTGGTACTGGCATCGCGAACGGTACCGGAAACCACAGTGGATTGCGCAAAAATGTTTCCTATACCCAACAGATTTAAAATTGAGAATAAGAAAACTACGAATGGTATACTAAATTGACGTTTCATTTAACAGAGAAAATAAACTGTTTTTGCATGATATAATTGTAGCTTATACCAACGATAATTGATACCAGCACTTTGGAGCGCATATAATTGAGGTGATAAAAGTTAGTGAGCAGATAAACGCCTGTGGTTACCAGCGCTAAATTTCCAAGCCATACTAAAATATATTTCAGTACCTGCCATTTTAGCGCTTTGGTGTTTGCGTTAAAAACCCAGTTTCTGTTGATGTAAAAATTGATCATTCCACCAACGATTGTTCCGGTAATACTACCTGCCAGATACCATAGGCCTAAAAGTTTTACTGTAGCAAAGGTAACTGAAAAATCTGCTGCCGAGGCCATTAACGATGAAGCCTGAGCTTTAAAAAACCGAGACATCGTTTATAATATTTCGAAAATGATCACCAGTTGAAGGATCACATTTGCATAAACGCCTGCAAGCACATCATCAGCCATTACGCCCAACCCACCAGGTAGTTCTTCCATTTTACGGATATAAAGTGGCTTCAGGATATCGAAAAACCGGAAGAGTACTAAACCTAAAAGAATATATTCCCATCTTACTGGCACACAGAGTAAAGTAATGCACATTCCGGCTACTTCATCTATCACCACGCGTTGATGATCTTTGCCCCAAATCTCTTCTACCACATCTGCACTCCTCACACCCTGAAGCGTGATCAGTATGGTAATTAAGATGGTATTGAGCCCGGGGTATTGATAACCAGCCTGGAAAAAGTACCAGCAAAGGCAGGTTGCTATTGCAGCATATGTGCCTGCGCCCTTACCTATGTAGCCAATTCCAAGGCTGGTTGATATAATTTTATGGATTAACACTATGCGTTTTCTACAACTTCTTCTTCGTAATCCTGCCCTAAGTGAGTAATCAACTCTTCACCCATGATGTAACGCAAGGTATTCTGAAGTTTCATTAACTGTTTGAAAATATCATTTTCTGCTGGTACACCAGGAATCGTTTGTGGTGATTTTAAATAGAACGATAACCATTCCTGAACGCCAGACATATTTGCTCTTTTTGCAAGATCGATGAATAAGGCTAAATCTAAAACAATTGGTGCAGCCAGGATAGAATCACGACATAAGAAGTTAATCTTGATCTGCATTTTGTAACCTAACCAACCGAAAATGTCAATATTATCCCAGCTTTCTTTGTTATCGCCATGTGGCGGATAGTAGTTAATTCTGATTTTGTGGTACATATCGCCATATAAATCCGGATTAATTTCTGGTTTAAAGATATCTTCCAATACGCCCAATTTAGAAACTTCTTTGGTTTTAAAGTTATCGGGATCATCAAGTACCAAACCATCACGGTTACCCAAGATGTTATCAGAGAACCAACCGTTTACACCCAATGAACGTGCGGCTAAACCTGGTGCCAATATGGTTTTCATTAAGGTTTGGCCTGTTTTGAAATCTTTACCTGCAATAGGTGTATTGGTTTCTTTGGCCAATTCAATTAATGCCGGAATATCTACTGTTAAGTTAGGCGCTCCATTTGCGAAAGGGATACCCAGTTTCAATGCAGCGTAGGCATAAATCATACTTGGCGCAATTAACGGATCATTATCAATTAAACCTTGCTCAAAAGATGCTAATGTTTCATGAACTGCAGATGGTTCAAAATAAATTTCTGTAGATCCACACCAAACCAAAACAATTCTGTCACAGTTGTTGGTAGCTTTAAAGTTTTTGATGTCTTCCATCACTTCCTGGGCTAGTTCATATCTTGTTGCAGCTTCTTTAACATATGTGCCTGTTAAATTTTTCACATAGTTATGGTCAAATGCTGCCCTCATTGGCTTAATGGCCTGTAACTCTTCGCGTACATCGCGCAAAAGGTTTGCATCTAAAACTCTTGCATTTAACGCTGCTTCGTATACATTATCTTCGTATACATCCCAACCGCCAAAAACCAGGTTTTCCAGATTTGCCAAAGGCACAAAATCTTTAATTTTTGGTTCTTTCTTTTCTGTTCTCTTACCAATTCTAATCGTTCCCATTTGGGTTAAAGAACCAATTGGTTTAGATAAGCCTTTCTTAATTGCAGCTACACCAGCAATCATTGTGGTAGCAACAGCGCCAAGTCCTGGCATTAATATTCCGAGCCTGCCATCAGCTGATTTTACATCTTCTTTCATTCTATTTTTATTTAAGCTTTTAATTTATAACCATTTATTGTCCTTGTACCAAGCAATAGTTTCATTCAATCCACTTTCTAACTGGTAATGAGGTACAAAGCCAAGGTCTTTTTGTATCTGATCTATATTACAAGCCCAGTTAACGGCTGTAATTTCATTTATCTTATCTATATTTAATGCTGGCACTTTGTTAAAAAAGCCTAAAGTTTTTTCTAATGTCCAGGCCAGCCCTTTAATTACCGGCATCGGTATTTCCATTACAAATGGCTTTTTATTTAAAGCCTTCCTTACGTAAGCTGCAAGCGAAAATTTGCTGTACACCTGACCATCAGAAAGGTTATACGTTTTATTAATCATATCAGAAGCCAGTGCCTTAATCATTATCCTGGCCAGATCCCTCACATAAATAAAACTCAATTGCTGTTCTTGTTTACCTGCATGAAGTTCAAAGCCAGCATTTATACCTTTGATGAGGATAAAAATATCTTTCTCCCTTGGGCCATAAACAGCTGTAGGCCTGAAGACAATTAATGGTAAACCTAAAACCTGACTTAAATAAGTCTCTGCAAGTGCCTTACTCCTACCATAGTTGGTTACTGGTTTGCTGTAATTTTGGTTATTGGTTAATGGTCCACGGGCTGCAAGGCTACTTAAAAACACAAATTTTTCTATTTTATGTGTTGATAAAGATGCCGCTACAGCCAGGTTCCGGGTATAGGTGGCATTGGTATGAAAATATTCTTCACGGTTTTTAGCTTTGGTTGTGGCTGCAGCGTGAATAATATAGTGATATTGATGTTCATCAATGTTCTGCCTTAACTGATATATTGATTCGAAATCCAGTTCTATGTAATTGATTTTAAGTCCCCGAAGATGCTCCACCACGCTTGATTTTCGGACGTTAATGTATACTTCCAGATCATCAGCCAATGCTGCTTCGATTAAATGAAAACCTACAAAACCTGTTGCTCCCGTAATCAATACCCGCTTTTTCATATCGCTTTTTCCAAAATCCTGTATTTTCGATATAGCTTTCCGCCAATATCCTCAATAGGTTTGTTTATCAATTCATTATGATCAAGTGTCCAGCTGGCCTCAGCATATTTCATGTTTTTTGCATCAAAACTTTTAATAATGTGTCCATACAAACAGGCCTCAATTCCCATTTTACGATAACCATCAACCACACCAAGTAATAAAATTCTGATACCGTCTATTTTCTTTTTCCCGGTGAGGAGTTTAATTAAACCTGTAGGAAACAAGCGTCCACGTTTGATTTTTCTCAGGATCTGGTTAATATCCGGAATGGCTAATGCAAATCCTACAATCTGACCGTTTTGCTCTGCCATTACACAGAAATCAGGATCGAGAATTAACTTCAGGTCATTAGCGGAATAGTCGAATTCCTTATCAGTCATGGGTACAAAACCTAAATTTTTATCCCAGGCTTTATTATATACTTCACGCAAAGCCTCACGCTCGCTGTTGAAGTTTTTCATATTGATTTTACGAATGGTAATATCATTACGTTTCAGGCGCTCTTCAATCTTATCTATTAAACCAACCGACCGATTATTGTAATTACCTGTGGTATATCGGTATGCCCGTAAATCTACATGTTTGGTAAATCCAATCTGCTCTAAAAGTGTCAGGTAATAAGCTGCATTATAAGGCATCATTGCAACCGGAGGACCATCAAAACCTTCTATCAGTAATCCACAGGTTTCATTGGTAGAGAAATTAGTTGGCCCTAAAACTTTGGTTAATCCCTTTTCCAGCAACCATTTTTCAGCAGCACTGAATAATAAAGCTGCTATTTCCTGATCATTAATACAATCAAAAAAACCAAAAAAGCCATCTTTCCCCCCGTAAACTTTATTGTGATTGGTATTATTAATGGCTGCTATTCTACCTACTATTTGATCATTCTGATAAGCTAGAAATAGTTGAATTTGAGAATGTTCATAAAATGGATGTTTACCTGGCGTAAGCAAATCACGCTGGGCAATAAACAATTCCGGAACGTAGTTTACATCATTTACATATAAATCATGTGGAAAATCTATAAATGATGCCAGCTGTTTTTTTGTAGAAACTTCAATTACCTCTCTCATGATTTTACGCTATCTAATTGTACGTTAAGGGCTTTAAAAGCTTCAATGAGCTTTTCTATAGCTATTTCAATTTGTTCAAAACTATGCGTTGCCATTAGCGAAAATCTGATTAGAGAAGAATCAGAAGGTACGGCAGGTGAAACCACTGGATTTACAAATACACCATTCTGCTGTAGAATATTGGTGATCATAAATGTTTTAGTGTTATCTCTGATGTAAACGGGGATGATTGGGCTGTTGCTATGACCAATATCAAAACCAGATTCTACTAATAATTTTTTAGCATAATTGGTGTTGTCCCACAATTTATCAATACGTTCAGGTTCAGATTCAATAATATCAAGTGCTGCAATTACACTGGCTACAGAAGCAGGCGGCATACTTGCGCTAAACATCAGTGACCGGGCACGGTGCTTAATGTATTCAATGGTTTGTGCATCACCTGCAATAAATCCGCCTAATGAGGCTAATGATTTACTAAACGTTCCCATAATCAGGTCAACACTATCATTCAAATTAAAGTGAGATGCTGTACCGGAACCATTAAACCCTATAACACCTAAACTATGGGCATCGTCCATCATCACATTAGCTCCAAACTCATCTGCAATTTTCACCAGCTCAGGTAAGTTTACCAGATCACCTTCCATACTAAAAATGCCATCAGAAACGATTAGTTTTGCCGCATCTTCAGGTAACCTGCTTAGTTTCTTGCGCAAGTCATTCATATCATTGTGGGCAAATTTTATCGTTCTTGAAAAAGAAAGCCTGCTGCCATCAATAATAGATGCGTGATCATATTCATCTAAAATGAGATAATCGTTACGATCTAATAAACAGGAAATTACACCCAGATTAACCTGGAAACCAGTGCTAAATAATACGGCAGCTTCTTTAGATACATATTCAGCTAGTTTGTTCTCCAGTTGGATATGAATATCAAGAGATCCGTTAAGAAATCGGGAGCCTGCGCATCCGGTTCCATATTTATCGATAGCGATTTTTGCCGCTTCTTTAATTTTGGGGTGATTGGTTAAACCCAGGTATGAATTTGAGCCAAACATCAATACCTTTTTCCCGTCGATAATGACCTCTGTATCTTGTGCGGACTCTATAGATCTAAAGTATGGATACAACCCTTGTTCTTTAATCAGGGTTGCATCTTTAAATGCGTCGATTCTATCTTTTAATTTTTTGCGCATGTTTATATGGTAATGATTGCTTTGTTCACGTATTCTGGAAAACCTTTTCTTATAGATTGTACGAAGATGAATTCTGAATTTAATGTTCAGAAGAAGATCATCATTTCGAAACAATTTGATAACGCAATTTTAATCTAGATTGACTCCTAAAAAAAGGTTGAAATGTGGGAATTATTGGTCTAAATGTAGGATGCACGAAATGTGACATTCAGATGAATTGACTTTTCGACTTACTGACTTTTTTTACAAAAAAGTAAAACAGCTAATTATTCATTTAAAATGACATAAAAACAAACAACAAACTGTTTATCAATATTTTAATTAAATATATTATTAATCAATAGATTGAATTCTAATCAGCGAATCGTCATATTTTGAATAAAAAATTTGTAAAATGACCTATAATATTACATTTGTAGAGGTCAATAACATCAGATATTCTTAGGTAGTCTTCAGGGAAGCATTTTAAGCTAAATTATGAGCGAAAATATGAGCTTATGAATAACTCAGGTTAAGTCCATATTAACAACCTATTATCCATGCAGCGAACGTCAAACCATAATATCCCGCAAGAAATGGGGTTTGTTTACAACTCAAATGATAGTGAGGGGCTGGAAGTTTCAAGAATTACTCATCTTTCTAAAGGAGTTTGTAATAATCAACCTTTCAGAGCTGCCTCTTTTGCGTTTATTTTGGTCATAAAAGGACGTATTAATATAAAGACTAATTTTAGAAACGAAACATTAAAAGAGAAAGATATATTTTTCGTTTTTCCTGATTCTATATATGAGGTGATGGATCATACAGATTTCTCTTTCATTAAAATCACATTTAATAAAGATTACCTTTCCAAAGAAGGTATTTTTCTGACAGCAGCTCAGCATTACACTGTATTTCAGAGTAAGTTAATTAATAAATTTTCTTTGAAGCGAGATGAATATCACGACCTGTATCATGATGTACTCGCATTGGAGAAGAAGTTAAAAATTTCTGCTGATATGCCCTACAGAAATGATATCATTAGGAATAGTTTCATCGAAATTCTTTACGATTTATTGCTATCACATAATAACCGTGATAACTTTGAGCCGCCTAAAAGAGACAGTAAGTTTGAAATGACAACTAAGTTTTTAAATCTGCTTTCTTTACATTTTAAAAAAGAAAGGCTGGTTATATTTTATGCGGGTAAATTATTCATAACCCCAAGGCATTTATCGCAGGTTGTAAAATTAGTAACCGGAAAAACTGCCGGTGAACTGATTGATGATATTGTAATTGGTGAGGCAAAAATCTTGCTAGCCAATTATGCACATAATATATCCAGTGTCGCAGAAGCTTTGAATTTTGCTAATGCTTCTTTTTTCGGAAAATATTTTAAAAAGAATACCGGAATCTCTCCATCAGTTTACAGAATGGAAAACCGTCTCCCTCATCAAACAATTTTTTAAAACGCGATACCATTTTCATACAAAAGGAACAATTTACACTACATATTGACCTTGATGGTGAAATAGTTTTTAGAGAATTTTGATTCAAATTTTTATCATGATCAGTCAGCCTAGTATACATATTCCGTACGATCCCAAAAACCAATTGAATTCTGAAACATTAAATTCATCTGGTTTAATTACCATGTTTGTAAAATTCATCATTTATGGAATTGCCATAGTTGGTGTAGCGCAATTTCTGATGTGGCAGGTGATCAAAGAAGAACAAGGAATGAAGTTTTCAGAAGAGTCTTCTGTGGAAGCATTACAAAGTGTATTGCTCCTTTTTTCTGGTATTGCCTTAACCTATGGCATTGTGGTTTATAAAAACTGGAGACCGCTACTAATATTAATTACTGAATTTCTTTTTATTTCGCTGGTGCGCGAGCAAGATGCTTATCTGGATCTTCACTATTTCGATGGCGCATGGCAAACCATTGTGATCCTATCCCTACCCTTTCCCATTTATTTTGCCATCATCAGGCGTAAAATGCTAATGGATAATTTGAAAGTATATACGTCATTATTTGCTTTTGGAATCATGACATCTGGTGTTTTAACTACCTATATTTTTTCAAGACTCTATGGAAGAAAAATTTTCTGGATGGCTGCCATGGAAAACGGATACATGCGGGATGTGAAAAACATATCTGAAGAATCTTTGGAAACCTATGGTTATTTATTAATTTTTATAGCCAGTATCGAACTTATTTTTCTAATCAAAAGATTGGATGAGCGATCAAAAAATGTAATTAAAGTGGCTTCAGATGCAAATGCTGCAACTTTTAAAATCGTTCAGGATAAATCTTAGTGATGCCTTAAGCAACTGTTATTTAATTAATCCAGGATCTATCTACTACTAAAAGATTCACCCTTAAATGATGATAAAAAACCTCATGGTTTTAGATCTATGAAGTTTTTTATCATCAGCTTATAGCCTTGATTTATTTAAATTCAATTCGTTGAGGTGCAGAAAACAAGGCTTCTCCTACGCCATTGGTTTTCACCGCCAATCTTGCATACATGAAATTTCTTGAAGCAAGTACTGCCGGAATATTTACTGTTATTGATCCTGATTGTCCGATCACAATATCCGCAGCCAGTTTTTCTGCACTGGCATCCTGCCGTGTATTGTCAACAATCATGGTAGTGCCCAGGTATAGGTTGACACGTTCTAATACACTTGTGGATATAACTTGCTGCACCGTAAATGTAGCGGTAACTGTATTACCTATTTTGTTGAAGGAAACATTACTAAAATTAAAATGAGGCACCACGGGAACATCTACCTGGGTATTTCCACTTACTTTGACAGCAATTGAATCGGGATTATCCAGCCATGGACCATTTCCACGTAAGCGTACCAGCTTATAATCACCATCAAACAGTGTTGCAGAGAAGGTTCCATCCTGTGCTACAAAAACCGGAATTTTAGTAAAAAGCGAATAACCTCGTTGCCAAAGTTCGAGCTGAACCCCATCAGACCGAACGCCAACAGCTTGATTCTGGTAAAGGACACGACCTGATAGTCTGGACGTTGGGGCGTCATAATTATCCTTTTTGCAGGAGAAAAATGCAATCAGGGAGAATAATACGATATAACTTATATTTTTCATGATATTTGATTAATGAAATGGATTACGAATGATTTTAGGATTGTTATTAAGTACAGATTGTTCAATGGATGAATAGTAATTAGCAATTTGATAAAAGCGTGGTGCTTTAAAACGTGGCGCAACCTGCTTAATAAAAATGTATTTATCATTACGGGCAGCATCACCCGGGCGCACTACCCGGTAAGGATATAAAGCATAAAGCATGGCATCAGGACTATTGGTACTGCCATTCCATACCTGATCTGCAATTCGCCAGCGGGCCAAATCCCAAACACGGTGGTCTTCAAAGGCCAACTCTACCCTACGCTCATTGCGAATACGATCGATGGTGAGTGCACTTAAACTATTTGGTCCAAATCCGGCTCTTTCACGCAAGGTATTAATGTAGCTTAAAGCGCTAGCTGTTTGGCCGAGTTCAAAAGCAGCTTCAGCAGCATTCAGGTATACTTCTCCTAGCCTGAACCTGATCCAGGCAATATCAGTTCCGCGGGTACGGGTACTGGCTAAAGGTGTGTTATCAATAAACTTGCGGAGGTAAAAGCCTGTATTAGATAAATCAAGTGCCGAACGTTGAGGCCCATCTAAACTAGTAAGTAGTTTTCCATCCGTATATCTGGCACCTAAATCTCCCTCAATAATTTGGTAGGTTGTTCCATTCCATAACGCCACTCCGGCCTGTATGTTAACCGGCGTATTGCGAAAACTTGCTCCGGGATAAATAATGGTTCCATATAGGCGGGCATCTTTATTAGCAAAAATATCCTGCGTATTGGTGTAATACACATAATCGCTGTTATCTACATTTCTGGTTTTCAGATTTCCGGCAGTACCATCCAGATACTCATATTTTTCTACCAGATTTAAGGTTGGCGCAATAGCAGATGAAGCTAAATTATCTTCTCTTAGTGAGCGGGCAATGTTATCATAACTAAAGCCATGTTTAAATCCTTTCGACTGTAAAAAATCCTGGATTAAAATAAGTTCAGGATTACCAGTTTTCTTTGTAAGTGCCTCGTAAAAATTCTCACCTAAATTTGCTGCATTTGATTTATATAAGGAATATGGCCCTGCCATTACTTGTTTTGCAGCATCCAGCGCTTTATTGTAAAAATCAGAAGCGCGTTGTGCCGGAATCCCAACTTCACCGCCTGGCAGCGTAATTGGACTTGCCATCAGATTATTGTATTTGGCAAGAGAACCTGCATATAACATAGCCCTGCACTTCAAGGCCAATACAGCGTATTTATTTGCACGAGAGGTGCTGCCATTATTTTCAATATTATTTACAATTGCATCAAGTTCAGTAGCGATAAAATCATAAACATCTACTTCTTTGCTGCGTGGCAACTGCAGATTGGTGGCATCGCCACTATAATCATAAATTAAAGAAGTGGTTACCAAGGGCACACCACCCATTCTTTTTACCATTTCAAAATAGTCATACGCACGAAGAAAGCGAAATTCAGCATTAAACTGGGCTTTCTGCTGCGCTGTTAATTTAGTGCTTTTTTGCACGCCTTCAATACCGAGATTTACATCTCTGATAAAGCCATAATCCCAAAGTCGCCATCTATCTACCGGATAAGAAATAATATTATTCCGGTATTCATCCCCGGCATTTCCGCTTCCAGACCATACCGCATCATCATATGCCGTGTGTTCAGTCCAGCGATTGGTTAAGGAAGCATCAGTTGGAATGCGATTATACAAATTGGCTAGCACACCTTCAACTAATTTTGGGTCGCCATAAACCTGATCTTCAACCACAATACTCTGTGGCTCACGTTCCAGAAAATCTTTTTTGCAGGCGTAAAATGTGATGGTACAAATGATGAAGCCTATATAAATGTTAATATTTTTCATTGGAAAATTTTAAAGTGTTAAGTTAAAACCGAAATTAAACAAGCGCTGCTGAGGATATATGACTCCGTTTGTAGAAGAAATCTCCGGGTCAATTTCAAAGTCCTTCAAATTGTCTAAAGAGAAAATATTGGTTCCATTGGCATAAACAAATACATTTTTAAAGCCAATGCTTTCTATCCATTTTTTGGGTAGCGAGTAGCCTATTAATAAGTTTTTTAAACGGAGATACCTGACATTGGTGATCCAGAAATCATTGCGATAGGCAAAGTTTGACAAGCCCGGGTTATCTTTTCTTAAAGCAGGATAAGTTCCTGAAATCCATTCACTGTTTGGGTTAAATGGATCGGCACGGTGCCAGCGGTCATTCAACAGATAGGCTGGTGAATTACCATTATTTTGAAACGGAATTTGCAATTCATATTCGCGCTGAAAAGTCTGCATGCTAGCACCCGCAAAATCAAACTGCAAGGTAATCCCTTTCCACGTTACACTTCCATTGATACCTACATTTAAATAGGGTAAGCCACCTTGTGCATAGCCAATCGGTCGCTCATCCATATAATTGATAATACCATCGCCATTGGTATCTTCAAATTTAAGATCGCCGGGCAATAATGTACGGTTTCCCTGTCCATCGTTATTGATGCCATAATTATCAATCTCATCCTGCGACTGGAAACGACCCAGCACATGATAGCCAAAATTAACGTTAGCCCACCGATCAACACCACTGTACCGATATTCATCCCAGGAATTTCCGAACCGTGGTTTGTAGTAATCAAGTGTACGCAAGCGTGAAAGTGTGGCATTTGCACCAATAGAATATTCCACCTCCCTGATTTTACTGCGGTAGGTCAGGATACCTTCCATCCCACGGTTAGCATCGGAATTGAGGTTATCATTTGGCAAAGAATAGCCTACTTCACTAGGTAATAAAATATCATACCGCGGAGCTGGAAGTCCAGTTCTTTTGCGTTCAAAAAAATCAAAGGAACCTGTTAACTTATTATTGAATAAGGCGAAATCTATCCCGATATTTTTAGATATACTGGTGATCCAGGATAAATTCGTAATGGGTAATCCTCTTGGTGAAACACCTGTTACCAAAGAACCGTTAAACACGGCTCCTCCATTGGCATAATCATAACCCTGCAAATAGCTGAATGGTGCGATAAGTGGATCATCAGTATTGCCATAAGGTTGACGGTCTGTACCCGTCTGACCATAAGAAACCCTAAGTTTAAGATTATCTACGAATTTAATCCGGCTGAAAAATTTTTCCTTTGAAATGATCCAGCCCGCAGATACGCCAGGGAAAAACCCAAACCTGCTGTCTTTTCTAAACAGAAATGATCCATCATACCGGCCCAGTGCCTCCAACAAATACTTTTGTTTGTAGTTATAATTGATACGGGCGATATAACCTGCCCTGGCCGAAACGCCGTAAGTATTTCCTAATGCCGTCTGATCGGCAAAATACATCAAAGGCACCGTATTATTGGGTGGATTACTGATCAACTCTATGTAATCATCGGTAGAATCGTAGCGTTCATAGGCAGCCACCACATCAAATGAATGTTCACCAAAAGATTTTGCGTAGTTTAACTGCAACTGACCAAAATTTTCTTCGATTTCCCTACGCTCCTTTCTCCTGAATGGATTTTGGTTTCCACCATTAATATTGTAGGTGTTTGTAGCCGGATCGTAAGTGTAGGCATTATAAGTATACTCAAAGTTTTCTCCAACATTAGTGGTGTAGTTATAGGAGTATGTGGCTTTGGCTATCAAACCAAATGGAAAACTATACTGCGCATAAAAATTGGACTTCAAAGCCCTCCAGTCGCTATCAGCATAGCCAGAAACATCTTCTGCATAAGTTGCCGGGTTCACATTGATATTGTGTGTGGCATTAATGTAGTTCGGATTATCATTTGCATAAGGCCGCTCCGTAGGCCAATTGGTGTACAAACTGAGCAATGGATTAAAATAATCATCGTAACCCGGAACACCGGTTTGATGACGGCGTTCCAGTCTCGCAGCCAATTGCGTTCCTATCTTCAATCCCTTGGCTAAACCGGCATCTAGATTAGCCTGGATATTTGTCCGGTTAAAACTAAAATCTTTAATTACCGCTTCCTGATTAAGATGCGTGGCTGATATAAAGAAGTTAGTGTTGTTTGATCCGCCTGATGCATTGGCAGAAAGGTATCGCTGTGGAACATTAGGCCGGATAATAAAATCATAATAGTCAAAACTTTGAAAGCCAGGTTCAGTTCCCGCCTGCCATTTATTAAGTAATTCGCGTGTCCAGATAGACGTTCTGTTCAGGTTTTGATCAGATTCTGCCAGGGCCCGTACGTAATCGCCTGCATTGGCGGGCTTTGGCATGCGGGTGAAATTCTGAAGTCCATAGTATGAAGATACGCTAATGGTGGTGGGTTGGTTTGACCGCCCTTTTTTAGTAGTGACCAAAACCACTCCGTTCGCAGCACGAAGGCCATAAATAGCTGCTGATGCATCTTTTAGGATTGAAATACTTTCAATATCATTCTGCCCGAGGTTGTTAAAATGTCCGGCATCTGATGGCACACCGTCAATTACATAAAGCGGTGAACCCAGGTTCCTGATTTGTAAGCCAGTAGTACCACCGGGCCTTGCATCGGTTTGACGGGTATTTACACCTTGAATTTTACCTACCAGCGCCCCAGAAGTAGTAACCGCAGGCGTGCGCATTAAGGCATCAGATTTAATATCACTTACTGCGCCAGTGATCGTTCCTCTTTTCTGAGCACCGTATCCCACTACAACCACCTGATCCAATGTATTATCCTGGGCAGTTAAAGAAACATTTATAGTGTTGCGCTGGTTGACTACAATTTCCTGTGTAGCATAACTCAAGTAAGAAAAAACAAGTGTAGATTGGGGATTTGGCGCTGTAATGTTATAGTTACCTGCTGCATCGGTTTTGACGCCAATGGTTGTACCCTTTAACAGCACATTTACATCAGGCATACCTAAGCCCTTTTCATCTAAAACTTTTCCTTTTACAGCAATCTGGGCGAACGCAATAAATGAAATAAACGTCATAAAAACGGTTAAAATCAATTTAAAAAACGTCCTTTCGTAAATAAAGACTTTCATAAATAGTAGATTTGGTTTATAATTTAATGATTAGTAGTTTCGATTTTATGAGATTGGTAATTGTAGATTCAAGCTGATATAGATGGCTATTTTAACTCGATAAAAGGCCAATTGAATGATGACCATCTCTTCCTGATACAGCTTATATTAGCTTGAAATAGTTGAAGTATTGCTAATACTAATGCAGTAATATGATGGGTTTTGAAAAGAAAAAGGAAACATTATTTTTTTTGATTACGCCCAGATCAGGCTTGGCAAAATTTGAAGCCAGTGATTGCATAACAATCTTTAAGAATGCTAATTTCATATAAATATATTTGGTTAACTCTAAATTAAAATTGCACAAACAGGTAGTTAACCTGATGGGTATGCAATTATTCAGATAGACCAAATATACTTATTTATTTTACAAACGTAATCATAACGTTTATAAATACTGTACAGGATTTTCCTTTTGGGACAGGTTAATTTTAAGGAGTATAAATCACCATTATATAATAAGATATACAGGCAAATATCAGGGGGCTGCTGAAACTTCCCATTACATGGCGTAATAACTATGCGGTGCTAAAGGTTCAGGAACATTATCTTCATTAAGCAATTGCTTGATATTGATTTCTATGGTAGTGGCAATTGTGGTAACAGCGGTATCTGTAGGTTTATTGTTAAATGGTTCCTGAAGATGGGTTGCAGACTTTTCTAGCAGAAAAAATGCAGATGATATCACCAACAGTAAAGGAATTTCAAAAAAACTGTCTATATTATTCAAGGCTATAGAAAGCGTAACCACAAAAATGTAGATGAAAAAATGTAAAAATAAGCGGTATGTTTTTGGAAAAACAGTTGTTTTTATCCGCTCGGCCATTCCCATCGAATTGGAAAAGTTGACCAATGTATTGTTAATTTGTATATGACTGAACAATTCAAGATTACCACTTTCTCTAAGAGCTGCTATTTGTAATGTATTTAACTGCAATAGAGCAAGCGGTTTATTATTGTGCTGTTTAATGGAATCCAGGTCTTTCTGGCTGATATAATGATCCAGGTTTTCAAGCGCATCGTTGCCTCTTAAACTTTGTCCTAAACTAAAACACCATGCAATATGCCGGTATGCCAGTTCTTTTATTTCATTATTTTTTGATTTGGATATAAATGATTGCAGCTGCAATACAAAACTCCGGCTATCATTAACAATGCTGCCCCATACTTTTCTGGCTTCCCACCATCTGTCATAAGACTGATTGATTTTGAAAGAAAGGATTACGGAAATGGCAGTACCTATAAACGTTGGTATAGCAATGGGCATCTGGGGAATCAGGTATTTGAATTCTGCAGTAAGGTAGTTCACAAGCAGTCCGATAATCAGTACATATAGTACTTCAAATTTTATTTTCTTTAAAATATAAGTAGCAGGAATCGTTTTATTCAGAAGCATATTTTTCTATCAATATTGTTTTAAAATTTAAAACCATGCTAAACAACGTATAAAGCTATGTGAATGTTTTCAGGAACTTTCTGTTATAATGATCATCTGTCTTATGGTAGTATTGTTTTTGGAAGAATGAACCAAAACTCACTCCCAGTGCCATTATTGCTTAAAACGCCTATCTCACCACCATGTTTTTTAATAATTTGTGCTGAAATATAAAGGCCTAAACCCAACCCGGAATATTGGCTTCCTTGTGAGTCTACCCGATAATACCGATCAAAAAGATGTGCAGCTTTTTCCTGATCAATCCCAGGTCCGGAATCAATAACTGAAATTCTCACCGCATCTTCTTTTTCTATAGCCTTTATCCTGATTATTTTCTCATCCGGTGCATATTTGATCGCGTTGTTAACGAAATTAATAATCACCTGCTGAATCCTGTCTGAGTCTCCGTAAATATCTGCTTTAAGATCTCCTTCAACAATAATCTGATAAATGCCCTCGCGATTGATGTGCGCACAACATTCGTTAACTGCATCCACAATATTAAAAGTCTGCTTATTTAAATGTAACTGACCCTCGTTCATTTTGCTGGCATTTAGTAAATCTTCAATCAGGATCGTTACCTTCCTAAGGCTTTTATTGGCTTGCTCAATCAGGGCTGATAATTTTGAATCACCATCAGGCTTGTTGCGATTCAGTAATTGCAGTGTTCCACTAAGAATGGTAATGGGTGTACGCAATTCATGACTGGCGATGCTTATAAAATCATCCTTATACTGATCGGCCAGTTTTTCTTTGCTGATATCTTGTACAGTACCTAACAGTTTCTGGATATTATTTTCATCTGCCTCAGTACGTCCCTGTAACCTTACCCATTTAATTCCTGTTGTAGTCGTATTAACCCTGCCCACAAAATCAATGGAACTTTCATCGGGCATTTGCTCCAGTAAGTTTCGCAGATCTTTAGCATCATCTTCAATAAAACATTTTGCCAGCATATTTATATCCAACTGTGCATAAGATGGATTAATACCAAGAACCTCATTAAGGCCTTGAGATGGCATCAGATCTCCATTTTCCAGATTTAGTTCAAAAACTGCCATTCTCGAATACTGGAGCGACATGTTCAAACGTTTCTCACTTTCCTGGTAGCTCCGCACAAAAGTAAAATCATCAAGCACGGAATAAGCAAATCTTTTATGGCCATCATTAAAGAGAATAGTGGTTACATGGACCCATACCAAATCGCCATTCTTTTTTTTCAAACATGCTTCCAGCTTAAAAAAAGGCTTTCCATGTGCCCACATCTCATGCTGTAGCTTTTGCCAGGATTGAATATATGGTTTGATGGCAAAATCAAGAATTTTCTTACCACAAATCTCTTCCCTGGTATATCCCATCAAATCGATCAATGCATCGTTCACTTCTAAAATCACCAGATTTTCATCAATAATTTTAGTAGCGGCAGAGGTTAACGAAAATATTTTTCTAAACCTCTTTTCACTTTCGATATACTTAGTCTTATAATTTTCTTCTGGTATAGCAGGTTCCATTTCTATTTTGCTTAATCCTGTTTCAAACTATTGCAATAAAATTTATTAAACTAAAGCTTATGCGGAGCGATTTATATTAACTCATTAAATGGTTTACCATACTCATCAATTCTTCAAAATCAAAAGGCTTGGAAATGTAAGCTGTTGCACCAGCATTTGTTGCAATTTCTTTACCTTCTCTACTTGCCGATATAATAATTACCGGAAGGGTTTCTGTTTTAGGATTTTTACGAATCATTTTAAGTACCTGATCACCAGATAATACAGGCATCCATAAATCCAACAACACCAGATCTGGAGATTGCTTTTCTACTATTCCCTTAACATTTAAGCTGTTTTGCTCAGCAATTACCGTGTATGGAGAATCTTCAAATACCATTTCAAGCATATCCAAAATTCCTTCATCATCATCACAGATTAAAATTGTCTTATTATCATTCATAATTCTCTTCTAATTTGTTGTATTTATGGGCAAAGTAAAACTAAAAGTAGACCCTTTACCTTTTTCACTTTCAACCCAAAGGGTGCCATTATGATTCTTAATAATCTGTTCACATATATAAAGTCCGATGCCCATGCCCGGAAAACGTTGCTGAATTTCGCCAGCCCTGAAAAAACGCTCAAAGACCTTCTTCTGATCTTCCAGACTGATCCCCATGCCTTCATCTGTTACGGATACTTTAACAAATTCACTTACCTTCGAAATATGAACATGTACTTTTTCTGCCTCTGGTGCATATTTTATCGCATTGGATAAAAGATTATTTAGTACTTGAATAATATGAGATTCATCAGCCGAAACCTTAATTCCGGAAGTTCCTGTGATTTGGATTTCATGATTACTGGAGGCAGATTGAATAGCTTCTACCGTTTCCTTTACCATTTTATCAAAATCAAAGGGTAGCTTATGTAGTTCGATATTTCCTGTCTGGATCCTGGAAACATCCAATAACTCGGCGATAAGGTTACTCAACCGATCAAGATACTGGGAGGTTTTAGAAAGCATATTTCGGAAACGCTCACCAGCGTTTTCGGGCATTACCCTTTCCATTGCCTGAACATATCCTTTAATGGTGGTTAAAGGTGTTTTAAGCTCATGGCTTGCGATTGATAAGAAATCATCTTTTCGACGTTCAATTTCTCTTTTCTCTGTAATATCTTCTATAGCCAAAAGGATCTGATCCTTAAACTGTCCTTCCAGTTCTATCCGGTAAGCATTAAGCAACATCAGCTTTCTGCCAATGTGGGGAAAATCGTATTCTACTTCAAAATCTTCTACCGGGTTATTGGTTGGCAGAATATCAATCAGCAATTCTCTAAGTTTTGGTATATCCCATTGGTGATTACCCAGTTTATATAAATTGGTACCAACAGTTTCTTCTTTCGTAACCTTGAAAGTTTTTATAAAATGGTCATTGGCACTTACTACATTAAAATCCGGATCTAACACCAACAGACTTTCACGAACCGTTTGAATAATACTGGAAAGGAAAAGTTCACTTTCTCGGAGGTTACGCGTACGGTCAGCAATTTGCTTTTCCATCAAATCCTGCTGTTGTTTTAAATCCTGTTCAGTTTTTTTACGCTGGGTAACATCATTCTGAACACCAATAAAATTGGTTATTTTTCCATCTTTACTAATAACTGGAGAAATAAATAGCTCGTTCCAAAAGAGATCACCATTTTTCCGATAGTTCCTAATCTCCACGGTACAACTTTCACCCCTTGAAACAGCTTCACGAATAAGCATTCTTTCTTTTTGCGTACGATCCTCTCTTTGTAAAAACCGACAATTGTGTCCGATAATTTCTGAGCGTTTATAACCACTCATTTTTTCGAAAGCACTATTGCAATAAATGATTGGGTTATCCGGTTCTAAATTATCAGTAATGATAATCCCGGAAATGGAAGCGTCCATTGCTCTCGAAAGCAATTCAAAATCTTTTTTGATGTCATTATTGGAGTGTGCTGATTCTCCAGTTTCAAGTATATCCATGATCTTCTTTGTCTGTTCTATCAATTTGAATTAATTAGTTGGTATCGTAAATACATCAACCTATTCTTATTGATTTTAATTGTTAGTTCTTTCTAAGCTGAAATCGCAGACAATTAGATACATTAACTAAAAAAGTAATGTTTAGTTTTTCAAAATCATGAAAAAAACCGTATAATTCGGTTTAGAGCAAGTAGGAATACGCTTTTAAGTCACGTATAAAAACATTATAACCAACAGCGTGTTTAATACCAGAACATAAATTTTAATAATATGGACAAGTTAGAATTAAAAGGAGCCTGGAATGAGCTCAAAGGAAAAGTAAAACAAGCTTACGGCGATTTTACTGATGATGATTTGAAACATGAAGAAGGTAAAGACGATGAACTTTATGGAAGATTGCAGCAGAAAACAGGAAAAACCCGTGATGAGGTTATCACCTGGTTAAAGTCACTGTAATAATTCATTTTAATAATAAAGCGCCACATGAAAATCTATACCATGTGGCGCTTTCATTTTACTATCTTTTTTAAGGAAATTTCATTCTTCCATTCTATAAGGGTAGTATAAATCGATCCTGAATAAGACTATTTATACTTTACTTTTACTAACGTTTAGTTAGTGCACATCTTTTACTGCAATAAATTACATTATCCCAATTTCTTTCCCATTTTTTTCGCCAGGTAAATGACAACTGGCAAACCGGACAAATTTTTTCAGGTAAGTTTTCTTTTTTAATATTTTTCATTTTTTTCTACGACCACTGCTTATCTAAGATAAATAAACGAATCTTAATCTTTCAGTTTTATGGATAAAATTAGTCATACAGTGAGTAATTTTATTAACCTGAATTCGACTAAAAATTGTAATCATGCCAGTAAATGTTTGAATTAAAATACCTGAAATTTGATGAAACAATAAAAACTTCATTCTAGTGAAATATACTCTACGCCGGATAAGAGTTTGTAAGAGATGTGCCGGAATAAATTGGAAGGCTTTGGTGATTACCTCATCGCTGGATAGATGATATTGGCCAGTTATCGTTTAGATCTACAGTCAGACTTAAGTGATGTACAAGGTAAGTGTGGCGAGAAGGTGGACTGGAGGCGGAATAAATGTGGGGTGAATGTGGGGTAAAGAAGTCGATTTTTTGAGAATTTGCCTGTCAGGGATTTAATAGTAGCTTAAATATAGGGAGAATAATTAAATTACTTTCTATAACCTGGGCGTTCGATTAATTATATGCCTTATAATACTATTTAAACGGGTTATCACTATTAGTTAAACCCCTATCCGCCTATCGGCACCTTTACCCTGAAAGGGAAAGGGCGAAAAAAAGTTAACTTAGGAAGTTTCAAAGGCCAGGAGGATGGTAGAACTTCGTCAGTTTTTTCGAAAATCCAGTCATTATTACCGCAGTGGAGGAATCTTTGAAATTCGAAAATTAGATTTATCAATAAATCCTGATTTCAAAGGTCTCTCCGTTTCGCTGCTGCCTGAAAAAGGCAGGCGCTCCAGTCGAGAAGACGACCACGGAGTAATTAGCTAGAACTTCGTCAGTTTTCGAAAATCCAGTCATTACTACCGCAGTGGAGGAATCTTTGAAATCTTAAATTAGATTTATTAATAAATTCTGATTTCAAAGGTCTCTCCGTTTCGCTGCTGCCTGAAAAAGGCAGGCGCTTCAGTCGAGAAGACGACCACGGAGTAATTAGCCCCTATCCGCCTAGCGGCACCTTTACCCTGAAAGGGAAAGGGCGAAAAAAAGTTAACTTAGGAAGTTTCAAAGGCCAGGAGGATGGTAGAACTTCGTCAGTTTTTTCGAAAATCCAGTCATTATTACCGCAGTGGAGGAATCTTTGAAATTCGAAAATTAGATTTATCAATAAATCCTGATTTCAAAGGTCTCTCCGTTTCGCTGCTGCCTGAAAAAGGCAGGCGCTTCAGTCGAGAGGACGACCTCGGAGTGAATTAGCTAGAACTTCGTCAGTTTTCGAAAATCCCGTCATTACTACCGCAGCGGAGAATCTTTGAAATTCGAAAATTAGATTTATTAATAAATCCTGATTTCAAAGGTCTCTCCGTTTCGCTGCTGCCTGAAAAAGGCAGGCGCTTCAGTCGAGAGGACGACCACGGAGTAATTAGCTAGAACTTCGTCAGTTTTCGAAAATCCCGTCATTACTACCGCAGTGGAGGAATCTTTGAAATTCGAAAATTAGATTTATCAATAAATCCTGATTTCAAAGGTCTCTCCGTTTCGCTGCTGCCTGAAAAAGGCAGGCACTTCAGTTGAGAGGACGACCTCGGAGTAAATTAGCCCCTATCCGCCTATCGGCACCTTTCTCCTGAAAGGGAAGGATGTAAAAAAGATCGCAGACCGTGGTGTTAAATCAATTAATTATCGAATTCAGGTTATTAGACAATAAGAAGTTCCACATTTATAAAATGCTTTAAACAAACAAACCTCGCATGTTTGCGAGGTTTGTTTTATCATTAGCTATCCATCCAGATAGCTTTATTGATTGATGCATTAATCATTCATGCATCATGTTATTAATCTAAATCGTCCCGTTGATTTAATTCTAACGAGGTCATAATATACAATTATGGTGCCCAAGATTGTAATTTAAACAATAAAGGGTATTTTTACCTTTCAGATTCGTAGATTAATTACATCTCCTCATGTATAACTAAAAATACTTAAAATACCTAAATAAGCAAGACTATAATTTAGGCGATATACTTATGAATATGTCATCTTATTTCTGCAAAAATCATGATCTTCGCTCATTAAATATCTGGAATTCGGCAATTGATGGTGTTTGTTTTGAATGCTCAATCCGAATGCGCACTTTGCTTGTCCATATGCGATCGAAACGGTGAATTTTAATTCTGTTTTCATTTTTACCTTCAAATGCTTTTTTCCACTCCGCTCCATTCCAGTATTCTAAAATATAAGTATCAATATTAGGTTTTTGTTCAGCTACAACAACCATATTGACGGCTTTTTCATTTTTAAAATCAACCTCGTACCAGATATTTTTAACTTCTTTATTGGATTTCCACGAAGATTTATAATCATCATCGTTAGCAAAATCCATAATGTCCATATCATCACTCCAGGAAGCGTTGGCTGCCTGGTGAATGGCCTGGTTACTTGAAATAATGGGAAGACCAAGCGCCGGCAATTTAGCAGTAGGCCCTTCGTTCTTCCAAATCTTCCCTACTTCCTTTAAGGATTGAATGGCATTATCGTCAATTAATCCATCACGGTTTGGCGCCACGTTTAAGATAAAATTGCAGCTGGCTGCATTTAGGGGCTTAATTAAACTATCTACAATAGCCTTAGGACTTCTCACCGGAGTAGTTGGGAAATTAGTTTTCCAGAACCATGAAGCATTTATGGGCAGGCAAGCCAGTGATGGCATTACTTTATTTTCATGGTTCATTCGTTGCCCTGCACCCATTTCATATGTTTTAATATCGGTATAGTAAAGTCCTTCTGCAGGGTATTTTGCACCATTCAAATCCATCACCAAACAATCTGGCTGCAGGGTTTTAATTAAACTATAAATGTCTTCAAAAGGTACCTCGTCATAAGAAATTCTAGACCATGGCGCATCCCAGCCATCAATAATCAGTGCTTCAATTTTACCATAATTGGTTAATAATTCAGTAATCTGTTGCTTAATCATATCAATGTGCTTTGGTGTAATCTGGTTTGGCCTCAGCTTATGATGTGTATCCAAAATGGAGTAATAAAGCATCACCTTTAATCCATTTGCACGAAAGGCATCCGTAAATTGTTTTACTACATCCTTTTTATACGGACTGTTCATCACATTATAGTCAGTGCTTTTAGTGTCCCAAATGCAAAAGCCGCTGTGGTGTTTGGTTGTTAAACAGCCATAACTCATATTGGCAGATTTTGCTGCCTTTGCCCATTGGTTGGCATCTAACTTTTTTGGATTAAAAAGCATTGGAGAAGCATCCTGATCTGGCCAATCTGCATTGGCATAGGTAGGAATATTGTAATGGATAAACATTCCAAAACGTAAATCTACAAACTGCTGCTGAAGCTGATTTAATTTTTTCTCTTGATCTGCAATTTTAGTTTGAGCACTAGCAGGCAATACATAAAGTAGCATGTAGATGACTACTAAAACGTTTTTCTGAATGGACATAAGTTTAAATGATGGGAATAGTTTGACAAGAAATTTATTGAGTTTGCTCGTAAAGTTAATTACTTTGAGTACTTGCTTACGTTTTTCATCGTAAAAAACCTATTACATGGATAAGCCAAAATACATTGATGATTATTATCTGATTGACCAATAATAATCTGAAAAATACGCTCTTGATTTGCGCTGATTAAATTCCCTTTGATAAGATTAATTCATGCTGTTAAACGTAAGTTTAGTTGTTGTTAATGCATGCATCCCCTCCAGATGTTGGTACGTTTTGCATAAGCATCTGGATATTTTTTCTTAATAGCAGTCAGTTTATTTTTCATATCTTGTGACTTTACATCCGTAATGGCGGCCACCACAATATAATAGCCTTTTGCAAATCCTTTATATGCATTGGAATACTCTACGGAGATATAATCATCATTAATGGCAGCGCCGTCACCACGTGCAGGATAGCAAGAGTAACCTGTTTCATCTCCACCAGCTTCTTCTATACAATCGCCTTTACTCATAGATAAGCCTATTTTGTTATTTGGCATTAATCCTCTTAAATCTAGTTTCTTGTGAAGCAATACAGATGCCTTTTTAGCAGTTGATAAGGCAGTTTTATAATCCTTTGTACTATTTATGATGATGATATCTTTCGGCACTTCAATATTAAATTCATCTTGTGCGAAAGTAGTATGATTGGTAAACATCAATAGAGCGCAGCCAATTATTTTTCTGATCATCTTATATAGAATTAAGTTTCGATTTATATATTTTCCGTTTAATGATAAATTTAATTGCTTTATTCTTTATAAATATCAAATTGCTGAAATGAAATTTTACCGAAATTTTTAGCTGTTTTCACCTCTGTTTTTACTTCTTCAGGTGCTGTAGCATGAAAACGTTCTCCTCCGTCTTTAAATAAAAACCAATTCTTTTCAGCGGGTGAATATTTAAAAGTAACAATTCTTGTCCAGCGGTGTCCGCTGCCCCCATAATGTTCAACAGAAAAATAACCATTTTTAATAGTGATACCCATAAATGGATCACCCATTATGCCACCGCAATCTACACAATACACACTGTTATTGCTCCTGGCTGCGAGCTTATAGGAGTGATCTGCCTGGCCTAATAAGATCAGCAAAGGCCTTTTTTCAGGATGGTCAATTACATCTGAAGTTTTTTCCTCGCCTTTTTTCTTTAATACCAATATGATATCTCCAAAAGCGTCGCGGTTTAGGTCACCTTTTGTTAGGTTCAACGCTTCAAAGCCAGCCGGAATGTATTTTTTTAATGCTGTGGGAACTTTTACTTCGTCTTCTTGAGGGATGAATTTATTTAAACTGGCTGTTGCCAGTTGTGTTAAGGCAAGTACTGTAAATATTAATTTCATAGGTTAATATAGTAGGTTGAAATTTAAACTGTAAACATAAAAAATTGTTAGGTCTTAAAAAGGGAAGAAAACATATTTCGCCATCCCATCCATTTTTGTTTGCCTGCGAGATGTCTGCTGAGTCGTAAACTCCAAATCGGATACGGCTTTCCTGCATTATCATGCGGGAATTTTTGGTATACTTCAAAACCTAAACTTTGATAGAATAAAACTGCCCTCGTATTTTGAGCATTTACATCAACCATATAAACCTGATAATTCTGGATGGCAAAATCAATTAAGCTTTTACCAATCCCTTGCCTATAAAACTTCGGATGAACGAAGAGCAATTGAATTTTATAATTGGCCAGCGCAATAAAGCCTTGCATCTGATCAGCCTTTTCAATACAAAATAGCTCCATGTTGATCAGACTGTTTGAAATCAACTCCCTGTAATCTTCAATATCCGTTTCAGTTATAAAATCATGACTGGCTCTTACTGAATCTTCCCATAGCCTTAATACTTGATGATGCTCTTTTTCTCTAATTCTTCGGATACTGTTTCCCATCATTTCATTCAGCTTAACTAGTCATAACGATAAATAATCAGCAGTGCATCTTTAATTTTAACAGTCAATTTTTGTTCTATTTATACCGAACAAATATGCTGTATTGATGTTTAAATAAAAACTAAAAAAATGAGAAATATTATCGCCCTTATGTCTGTAGTGTTATTAACATCACTACAAATCAAAACTGCACATGCACAGCAGGAAGAATCCAGAATTTCGATTGTACTCAGTGTTAAATCACAAGGTAAAACAATTAACACATCACTGAATAGTGTATCCACTACCCTTTCCAGGTACAATGATGAAATAGCTGTAAGTTTACCTGTTAAAGGTAAAGATTCCACTTCTACCAAAGCCAATGTAGCAACCGCAGGTTACAAGCCTGGCGTTTTCTATCTGATCATGGATGCGAAAAACCTCCAGGATGATATGATGAAATTACTGGCTTCCAAGAAAACAACTTTTGATGGCACCATTACCATAACAGATAGTTACGGTAAACTTCCAACCAGAACCATTAAATTTTTAAATGGTAGTTTAAGCAGCTATTCTGATCAGTTCTCTTCTACCTATTATGGTGATTCTATAGGTAATACTTCGCTATCGCTTAATTGCACAGGCTTATCAATTAACGGGATTATGCTGGAGCAGTAATATCTGCTCTAAGAAACACATAAGAGGTCTATAATCTATGTTAACTTAATAAGATTTTAGACCTTTATTTTTAAACAAATCATGATAAAACTAGAAATACAGGCAAGTGCCACAGAAATTAACGAATTGATAACATTATTAAGCAGTGATCCTAATTTTGATAACATTAGAAAGCAGGTGATCAATTTTATGGATCAGTCCAGGCACAACCAGGATGATGAAATTCCTAAGGAAGGTGATCATGAATACATCGAAAGATTTGAATAGAGATCTGGCAGTTTATAAGCAAGGAAGCTGATAAATTCTTAGGCTTTACTTAAATTTATAAAACTGAGTAATTATTTCTACATGATTTAGAAATTACGATGCTATTTCGCTTTGGAGATGATCAGATTGATGGTATTCACCCGTGCAGCTTTCAACGCATTGCGGAAGGCATCATCATTATTAAACTTAAGTTCACTGATCTGCCTGATTTCGTAATTAATCTGAAACTGATCCACTTCAAAAGGCCATGGTTCTACAATAAGCGCTTCTTCGAGTTGGTAAAAAGTGTATACTTGGCCATCGGGGCCATTACTGATTTCAATTTTACGGTTTTCAGGAGGTATTTGTTCCTGGCAAATTAGTAGGGAAAAGGCATCGCAAAATTCCAGTAATTCGTATGCCTGGTCTATCTCATCCTTAGTTGTTCCTGCTTCTCTGATCCATTGTTTTTCTTTTTTCTTCAGTTCGTGCAAAAAATCTTTGGCATCAACATCCTTACCATGCGTAAATGCAATGTGGCGGGAAATCAGCAGGGCAATGTATCGGCTCTTGGTAAGCGACATATCCAAGAGCCTGTTTGAAGCTTCAAGATCAAAGCTTGTCATATTAAAATTAATGGGCGCACCATTCGCATCAATAAGCTGTTTTTGCTCAAATTCGTTAAAAACATCATCATGTTCTGTGGTGGCGATCAGGATATCTACCCATCTGGCGGGCTGATCAGATGGTTTCCATCGGGCACAGATCTGCCCGGCAAGAAGGCCGTGTGCACGTTGGGTAATAACCCGCCAGCCCTTGCTGGTATAGCAAACAATCATATCTAAAGGTTAAACTGCGGTACGTAATAATTCACGTTTACCCATTAGTTTAGATACCATTTTATTTAAACGGTTGCGGTAATCTTCTCCCAGCCACTGCATATAATTTTTGGTAACCTTACCTAAACACTTTCCGTATTGCTTTACTCTAAAGTCTATCTCCTTATCTAATTCAGTGCATAGCTGATGTGCCTCTGCAATGGTCTCACTGTTATCTACACACATCAATGCATGCTGGCGAATAGAATCGCGAATCACAATTTTTGCCTTTTCACCAGTTTCCATTGCTGTTTGATATGCAGCCATCACATCAAAAGCAACCTCTAGTGAATTGGGAAATTTAGCACGCAAATCTGGCGAAATCTGATGAATAACACTGGTAGATTTATGTAGACTTTCATGGTAAATAGCAGGATTTTCAAATACATGCTGCCAGTCTATTGGTGCATTCCATTCTCCAAAACGTTCGTTATTATTACCTAAGTCAATGATATTGAATGTCTTCTTACCATTTAACCTTCTGGCACCCCTACCAATCATTTGATGATAAAGGGTAATGGATGTAGTAGCACGGTAGAGTATTACAGACTGAATACTCGGCTCATCAAACCCTGTGGTAAGGATAGAAACTGAAGTTAAAATTGCACCTTTTGTTTTCTTATACCATTTTAATATTTCCACCCGTTCGGCTGGAGAAGTTCTATTATCCAGGTGCCGGATAGGATAACCAGCTTTTGTAAATGCTTCCAATACTCTTCTGGAAGTAAATATGCCGTTATTAAAAATTAATGTCTTTTTCTTTAAAGAATGAGATTCATAAGCATGAAGCAGCAGATCGAGCATTACCTGTGAGCCATAAAGCTCATCTGAAGTGCTCACGGTAAAATCTCCTGAAATGCCGGTTCTAAGTGTGTTTAATTCCACATCATAGCCATGAATTTTAGGTTTAGCAAGAAAGCCTTGATTAATCAATGATGAAATAGGTTCTCCTACAATTAATTCATCATAAAATTTATTCATTGGTAAATCTGCATTAGCCGAAAAAGGTGTAGCCGTTACGCCAATAACCGCAGCATTCTCAAATCGACCAAGCAGCTTATGAAACGAATTATGATGTGCTTCATCTACAATAACCAATCCTACGTCAGCAGTATTAATTAATCCATCATCTATACGGTGTTTTAATGTTTCAACCATCGCAACGTAACACTCGAAAGTATCTTTTTTAGAAATCTTTTTTACACCGCTGTTCACCACTTTATTCATCACGCCACTGGCTTTCAAGGCAGCTGTGGTTTGTCTGCAAAGCTCAGTTCTGTGCGTTAATACAATAACTTTCTTACCGTGGCTTTGAATAAAACGTTTAGCAATTTCTGAGAAAATAACAGTTTTTCCACCGCCGGTAGATAGCTGATACAATAATCTTGCTTTGCTGCTATTGTCTTCATTAAGCTTACTGAAAAGAAGATCAATATCTTGCTGCTGATAATAATAAAGCTTTCTTTTTGTAGCCGGGAGCATGGTTGTATTTTCGGTCAGATTCATACCATAAGAACCCTGTCTCAATAGAAAAAGTTTGAAATATAATTACAACAATTATATTAAAAATTGAATTCACAAAACACGCTAAGAATTAAGAATTAAGGATTTATTGGGCCTGATTATAATCTACTCTGTAACAAAGTATTTATTGCGGCATCTCAATGCCTATATGAAAGCACTTTATTATCGTTTAAGGACCCATAAAAAACTTAATAGATTCATTTACCTTACCCGATATCTGATTGGATTTGCGTTTATCCCATCAGGTTTAACCAAATTGAAAGGTTTGCGTTTTACAAAGGCTGGCACCGATACCCCTATAGGTTATTTCTTTGAAGCACTTTACCAAACCGGCCCTTATTGGCAGTTTCTTGGAGCTATACAACTTCTGGCAGCTTTCTTATTAATGAGCCAACGTTTTGCCACCTTGGGTGCAATTCTTTTCTTGTCCATTATGGGAAACATTTGGGTCATCACCATGAGTATGAATTTTTCAGGAACTTATATTATTACCAGTTTAATGTTACTTGCAAACCTGATGTTGATTGCATGGGATTGGTATAAAATAAAATTCATGCTGTATCCTGATAATTTCCAATACCAGGATGAAAACTTCATTATTCCGGCCATCAAACCGATCTGGATTACTATAGGTATCATAATTTTCTTCTTGTCTTTAGGGTCGATGATCATGCTATCCCATTTCAAATAGATTCTAAATAAATAAATCATGTACTCAGGAATTTAACCGAGGGATTTGCTTTTATTAAAACTATGCCTGCTCATTTCTGTTAATGCTTTATACAAGAAAGACACACCATGACAGAAGATAAAAGACAACAGGCAATAAAATTATTGAAACAAGGATTAGAAACCGTAGAACAACGCGAGTATACCGAGATTGCTGAAATACCGATGACGGATGAAAATACATTCGAAATGAAATATAGTTTTGTACATGATGGCATTGAAGGAATCTGTACAATTGTTGGTCAAAGCCAAACTGTTGAATCCAATACTGGTGAAGAAGAATTAAAGATTACTTTGCTTAGTCAGTTTGATGAGGATTCTTTACACTATAACTCTATGACAGCTAAAGAGCAGGTAGATAATGATTTAATTAATGTAGAAGAATACCTTCACAGACACATTAACGAAGGATAGTCTTAAACCTGATTTTTAAGATTTAATAATAAATTAGAATGGGCAATTTAAAATTGCTCCATTTTTTTTGCCTTAGCATTTAGGAGTGTATTTCTTATCATTTAATTAAACCTAATTAGAGATATAGGTGTTTTGAAAACTAACATCAAATATTAAGGGTTCTATATCCAATATGAAAGAAGACAACTTAGATAGATTTCTCGAAGCTCAAAAAAGCAGCTATGCTATGGCACTAAATGAAATTTTGAATGGAAGAAAAACCACCCACTGGATGTGGTATATTTTCCCTCAGCTATCTGGTTTAGGTAGAAGTGAGATGGCTACATATTATGGTATCAAGAGTTTAAAAGAGGCTGAAGAATATCTAAACCATCCTAAACTCGGTAAGCGTTTGCTAGAAATTTCTTCAGCATTGCTAAAACATACAAACAAAAGCGCAAATGAAATATTAGGTTCACCTGATGACCTGAAACTGCATTCATCTATGACTTTGTTTTCAAAAGTTGAAAATACTAATCCAATTTTCAAAGAAATATTGCATCAATTTTATAATGGTCATCTTGATTTATCAACAATTAAAAGATTAGATCAATAAACATTTAAGCAAAATTAGTGTAATAAATCCTACACGCACTTATTAGATTGGGATATACTGTTTAAGATATATTTGTAAATTCAAATCAATCAAAACGGCATCATTTCTGTAAGGTTAAGTCCTCTATCCCTATATAATGAACGCGAATCACTTAGAAAAATCTAAAATATTAATTAGATATTTAGAACAACATGGTCGGGTACCTAAAGACATGGCCACCTTAATTATCAACGAAACCCGGGTAATCGAATTTAAAAAACGGAAACACATTGTTAGCCCATTAGATATGCATCCGAATATGTATTTCATCTTATCTGGAGCTGTGCGTGGCTTTACCCGTGAAGAGGGCGAAGATCTCACCACCTGGATTGCTATAGAAGGGCAAATTGTTGGATTAACCCTTTTTTCAGAACAATTCAGTACAGCAAAACCTCAGTTTATTGAAACAATAGAGGCTTGTCAAGTCATCTTAATTACAAATTTGTTAGTCAAAAAATTGTTGGCAGAATTTCCAGAAATGAGTATGATTTGTAGAAAATTACTATGTATACATTACCATGAAGCTGAAGAAAGAAATTATTTAATTCGACTAAATAGCGCCTTTAAACGTCTTAATAGAATGAATGATACTCACCCTCAGTTCTATCACAGAATTCCTTTGAAGTATTTAGCATCCTATCTGGGTATGCGTATTGAAACGCTAAGTAGACTAAGAAGCCAAATGCTCAGTAGCACTACAAATTGACATACATATAAGATATTTAAATAATAATTTATGATACAGATTTCACTTAAACTGTATACAAAAACAAACAGATTAATCAGGTCAGTTGACCTGATTAATCAATAAGAAATTTTAATTAATGAGAAAACAAAGGTGCATTTAAAAATAACTTACCTAATTTGTCGGTCATCATTTCTGTGAACCTGATATTATCTGCAGCATCAATTCTGATTCGGTGCATCATGGTCAGATTCCCCTCCAGATCAAAAGTTAGTGAAAGCAAGAATATCGTTCCTTTGCAATACTGGAACAGGATATTCTGTAATGTTTCCATACATATCAATTTTTCCTATTTTTTGTCCTGCCTCTTCTGTAAACCACATATAAGGCACTAAAGAATCAGGAATAATGGCTATTGGCCTGCTGTTTGAAGTTGGAATTTTAAACTTACGAATAAGTCCGGCAGCAGATATATTTAAAATACCGTTCCCAATTAATTCTGTTCCCCATATTCCTCCATCAGTTCCGGCAGATAAGAAATAGGCAATGCAGCAAATGTATCCAATTGAAAATGGGTAACCTGTTTGTTAACATCAATCTTACCAATGGAACTGGTCCGTTTGCCGGTAAACCAAATGTAGCTCCATAGGTATCAAGTCCTATGCCCATGTGGCGCCGTATTAATGAGTGCTTCATCTGAAGCATACAACTTCACATCCACTTCATTAATGATCTAACAATCGTCATCCTGCACTACAAAGCCAGTAAATTCTAAGCAAGACCGTTGGCGTTTTACCCACTTGTACCAGTACTTTGTTTTTCTGTTGCAATAATAAACGAAGTTTTTTGAATTATTCAGATCAGGAGAACGAATATTAAAATTGGACCAAACACGCCTAAGTTAATCTAAATAATAAGGGTATGATTTTAATAAATCAGCAAGTTTCGGATTGTTTGGCTACTCAAAACTTGATTTATTTGTATCTCAAATTCACATAATGAAGAAATTTAAAATTGTTCCCCTCTCGGCAGCATACGCAAATAAAATTAAACAAACTTTAAAAGATGATTTTGGTCACGACCTGATTGAACAAGTAGCCACTGGTTTAGGTCCTTGCCGCGTATCCTTAAAACCTTTCACTGTTGGAAAGGATATCCGGTTATTATTTACTCATAGCCCATTTACCATTGATAATGTCTTTAATCAATCTGGACCGATATTTATACATCAAAAACATATTAAACCCTATGATAATATTCATCAATTCCCGCCAGAAATCAAAGCAGATAAAGACAATTTTCCATTATCATTAATTGGCTATTCAAAAGATCAACAAATGATTTTTACAAAATTAGTGGGCAATGCAGATGTTGATCATTTAATTGGTGAAATCTTCGATCAACATCCGGAAATCAACTACCTGCATGCGAGAAATGCTGAGGCTTGTTGTTACATCTGCAAAATTGAGCGGGTTTAAAAAACGCGATAGGAACCTTATGAATGAGATACTTCAGTATTAAAAATACCGATTATTACCCCACTCTAAATACAAAAATTACAGATCAAAATTTAATTTTTTAACCACTTTACAAGGTGAGCCAACTGCTAATGAATGGGGTGGAATACTTTTGGTAACCACACTTCCTGCGCCAATTGAACAACCATCACCAATGGTTACACCAGGAAGCAATATGCAGTCCCCTCCTATCCAAACATCATTTCCAACGGTTACAGGTTTGGCAAAACCAATGTGCTTGTTTCGATCAACCGGATTAATTGGATGGCTTGCCGTATAAATCTTAACATTTGGGGCAATAAATACATTATTTCCAATGGTTACAGGGCAACAATCCAATAGCACAAAATTAAAGTTGATAAACACATTGCTTCCAATTTTGGTATGGCATCCGTAATCAATTCTAATTGCTTTTTCGATATGAACATTATCTCCAACTTCTGCAAATATTTTTCGCTGTAGGTTTTCTTTGGTTTCTGTATCCCTCGGACTGGTATTATTAAATAAATCGACAAGCTCCCTTACCTGATATCTGATTTCAACCAATTCAGGATCATTGATATTGTAATGCTCACCTGCAAGCATCTTTTCTCTTTCAGATTTCATATATTTTCTTCTTTAAAGGCTTAGATTTTTCGCCATATCATCACCACAAGCTACGATATTAATAAAAATTCCGTAAAAAAATAACATCCCATACAAATACTTTTATTGGTCTGAAAAGTTACATTTAGGAAAGTGAAAAAGCTATTTTAAGTCTGAATACCAATCCAGTTTAGGGTTAATTTAAATGGCCTGGTGATTTTTCTTTGAGGAATAATTTGGCGATTCTAGAAACTTTTCTATAAGTTTACCGCAACTTTAGGGGTGTCCTTTGCGGACTGAGATAATACCCTTTGAACCTGATGCAGTTAGTACTGCCGAAGGGAAAAGTGAATGATAACGCTATTATTTTGCGCTATCTTTTCTTTCCTCCATACGGGGCCATTCCTAAAAGTTGATTTTTTAGCTATAGAATGGAAATCACCGTAAATCAACAACATTATCAGGTTACCGAAGCTTGCAGTATGCAGGATTTAATAACTATTGTCTTAAACACACCAACTACTGGCATTGCTGTAGCGGTGAATCAGACTATTATTCCTAAAACCAGCTGGGAAAAACAACTCCTCCATCCCGGCGATCAGGTCATCATCATCAAAGCCACTCAAGGCGGTTAACCATAAACCCAAAGAAAATGAAGCACGAAAAAATTCCAACAGACCAGGTATTGACAACTACACCCTTTGCGGCCTCTAAAAAAGTTTTTGTTCAAGGCAAGCTGCACAACATCAGGGTAGCGATGAGGGAAATCTCGTTAAGTGACACTAAAATACATGGCCGTTTCGGTGAAACAGAACCGAATGCGCCTGTAACAGTATACGACACCAGCGGTCCTTACACAGATTCAAATGCCACCATTGATGTTAAAAAAGGTTTACCCAAATTGCGTGAAGAATGGATCATTAATCGTGGAGATGTAGCGCAACTGGATCATATTTCATCACAATATGGACAACAAAGGCTTAACGACCAAAGCCTGGATCACCTTAGGTTTAACCATACCACTAAACCTTTCCGCGCAAAAGCAGGTATGAATGTCTCGCAAATGCATTATGCTAAAAAGGGCATTATTACGCCAGAGATGGAATATATTGCCATTCGTGAAAATCAGCAGATTGATCTTTTAAAAGAACAACTGAAAGACCAGCACGACGTTATGAATCATCAGCATCAGGGCCACAGCTTTGGTGCAAATACCCCAAAAGGTTTAATCACACCAGAATTTGTTCGCCAGGAAGTGGCCGCCGGGCGTGCGGTGATTCCCTGTAACATCAATCATCCGGAAATAGAACCCATGATCATCGGCCGGAATTTTCTGGTGAAGATCAATGCCAATATTGGTAATTCAGCGGTTACCTCCAGCATTGAGGAAGAAGTTGAAAAAGCGGTATGGGCTTGTCGATGGGGAGCAGATACCATTATGGATCTTTCCACCGGAAAAAATATTCATGAAACCCGGGAGTGGATTATCCGCAATTCCCCGGTTCCCATTGGTACAGTACCTATTTATCAGGCTTTAGAGAAGGTGAACGGCAAAGCTGAAGATTTAACCTGGGAGCTTTTCCGCGATACATTGATTGAACAAGCCGAACAGGGCGTAGATTATTTTACGATACATGCGGGTGTTTTATTGCGGTATGTACCCTTAACTGCCAAAAGAATTACAGGTATTGTTTCTCGTGGCGGATCAATTATGGCCAAGTGGTGCCTGGCGCATCATAAGGAAAATTTCTTATACACACATTTCGAAGAGATTTGCGAAATTATGAAAGCCTATGATGTGTCATTTTCATTAGGTGATGGATTACGTCCGGGCTGTATTGCCGATGCGAACGATGCGGCTCAATTCGGCGAGTTGGAAACCTTAGGCGAACTCACCAAGATTGCATGGAAGCATGATGTACAAACCATTATCGAAGGGCCTGGCCACGTACCAATGCACTTGATTAAAGAAAATATGGAAAAGCAGCTCCAGCATTGTTCTGAAGCACCATTTTACACTTTAGGCCCCTTAACTACCGATATTGCCCCGGGTTATGACCACATCACTTCAGCTATTGGTGCCGCTATGATTGGATGGTTTGGTACGGCCATGTTGTGTTATGTTACACCTAAAGAACACTTAGGTTTACCAAACAAAAAGGATGTAAAAGATGGAGTAATCACGTACAAAATTGCTGCGCATGCCGCGGATCTGGCCAAAGGACATCCTGGTGCACAATACCGTGATAATGCATTAAGTAAAGCCCGTTTTGAATTTAGATGGGAAGACCAGTTTAACCTGTCTCTTGATCCGGATACGGCCAAAGAATTTCATGATGAAACCTTACCTGCTGATGGTGCAAAAATCGCACACTTCTGCTCTATGTGTGGTCCGAATTTCTGTTCGATGAAAATCACTCAGGATGTTAGGGAATATGCCAAAGAAAATGGCATGGAAGAAGCAGATGCCTTAGCCAAAGGAATGGCAGAGAAATCAAAAGAATTTACACAAAAAGGAAGTGAAATTTATTTGTAATGGATTTGATTGTGATCTCCGCTCCCCAATCTGTCGACAATGAAGCCGCTATAATTAACCAGCTTTTTGATGCCGGATTAACCCGTTTTCATTTGCGAAAGCCAGAGTGGAATATCCGCCAATGCATTCACCTGCTTGAAGGTATTGATCAGGCATTTCATACTAATATAGCTCTTCATCAGCATCATATGCTTACAGATGATTTTAACATCAAGCGTTTGCATTATCCTGAAAGGCATTGGGTTAATTCAGGGGCTGAAAAATGGAATGATCAAAAACAAAAGGATTATGTGTTCAGTACATCCATACATCATCTTGCTGAAATACCATTAATGAAAGAGTGTGATTATGTTTTTTTTAGCCCGGTATTTAATAGCCTATCCAAACCTGGTTATCAAAGTCAGTTGGAAGAGGGCTTTGTATTTAAAAAAAAGAACCATCAACCTAAAGTGATTGCACTTGGCGGAGTCGATGAAACCAACTTAAAAAAAGCCATAAAAATGAATTTTGATGGTGTGGCGATACTTGGAGCCATTTGGAATACACCCCAATTGGCTACTGTTAATTTTAAAAAATTGAACAACATCCTAAATAACTAAATGGAATGATTGACAGACTCCACTATATTTCTCAGGAACCAAAAAACGGCACTCACCTTACTGCAATTAAAGTAGCCCTGGAAGCAGGTGCCAGGTGGATCCAACTGCGGGTGAAGGACCAGCCAAAGGCAGAGATTTTACAATACGCCATAGATGCTGTTGCACTATGTAACGCCTACGGTGCCAAGCTCATTGTAAACGATCATCCTGAAATCGCCCTCAAAGCCAATGCATATGGCTTGCACCTGGGTTTGGATGATATGCCGATTGAGCAGGCCAGAGATATTGTAGGTAGAGAAATGATCATTGGTGGAACGGCCAATACCTTTGATCATATTAAACAGCGGGTTTCCGAACAGGTAGATTACATTGGGTTAGGGCCGTATCGATTCACTACAACTAAACAAAAGCTGAGTCCGATAGTAGGCTTAGATGGTTATGCCGCCATTATAAAACAGGTCAATTTAGCCAATATTCATATTCCCATTATTGCAATAGGTGGGATTGAAATGGGCGACATCAATGCAATCATCAAAACTGGTCTGCATGGTGTTGCCGTCTCAGGAGCCATTACCCACGCGACTGATCCTGCAACTATGGTGATGGAAATGTATGCACAAATTAATAGCTCCAATTTAAAGGAGGCTTAAACCAAATGAAATGTTAAAAATAGCCGATAAAAATTTCAGTTCAAGATTGTTCACAGGTACTGGAAAATTCAGTTCTGCTGCTTTAATGGAGGATGCCTTACTGGCATCAGGATCTGAACTCGTAACCGTAGCTCTTAAACGGGTTGATGTTAAGAACAATGAACATGACGACTTACTAATCCGTCTGAAATATCCGCACATCAATTTATTACCCAATACCTCTGGCGTACGCAATGCTAAAGAAGCTGTTTTTGCAGCTCAATTGGCCCGTGAGGCTTTGGAAACCAACTGGATTAAACTCGAAATTCATCCGGATCCGAAATACCTTATGCCCGATCCTATTGAAACTTTAAAGGCTACGGAGGAACTGGCTAAATTAGGATTCATCGTATTGCCCTATATCCATGCAGATCCGGTTTTATGCAAACGCCTGGAAGATGCTGGTACAGCGGCGGTGATGCCATTAGGTTCTCCAATTGGCAGTAACAAAGGTTTAAAAACCATCGATTTTTTAGAGATCATCATTAGCCAAAGTAATGTTCCGGTGATTATTGATGCAGGAATTGGTTCACCGTCAGACGCTGCACGTGCTATGGAAATTGGTGCCGATGCCGTATTAGTGAATACGGCAATCGCGGTTTCCAGTAATCCGACACAAATGGCTGCGGCTTTTAAAATGGCTGTGGAAGCCGGACGCATGGCATTCGAAGCCAAATTAGCCTTACCCGTTTCACATGCTGTAGCCAGCAGTCCACTAACCTCTTTTTTAGATGAATAGTTTTAATGATCTTTTTGCAACCTATAACTGGGATGAAACCAAAGCCAGTATCTATGCCAAAACAGCTGCTGATGTAGAACATGCATTATATGCAACTAAACGAACTTTAGAAGATTTTAAGGCACTCATTTCACCAGCTGCGGCACCATACCTGGAGCAAATGGCTAAGATTAGCCAGCAGTTAACGCAAAAGCGTTTCGGCAAGGTATTACAAATGTATGTTCCGCTATATTTATCCAACGAATGTAGCAACATTTGCACCTATTGCGGTTTTAGCTATGATAACAAGGTAAGGCGCAAAACACTTTCCCCTATGGAGATTATGCAGGAAGTGGCTGCCATTAAGGAAATGGGCTATGAACATGTGCTACTGGTTACTGGTGAAGATAACGTGAACGTACATACCGATTATTTTAAAAAGGTGCTAAAAATGATCAGGCCGCATTTTGCCCATGTATCTATGGAAATTCAGCCAATGGATCAGGAAGATTACGAGCAACTGATTCCCTTTGGCTTAAATACGATTCTGGTTTACCAGGAAACTTATCATCAGGAAGATTACAAGAAGCACCACCCTAAAGGAAAAAAATCAAATTTTAAATATCGGGTGGAAACACCAGACCGACTGGGGAAAGCGAAAATCCATAAAATGGGATTGGGCGTTTTAATAGGCTTGGAAGACTGGCGCACTGATTGTTTTTTCACAGCACTTCATCTCCATTATCTGGAGAAAAAATATTGGCAAAGTAAATACAGCCTTTCCTTTCCAAGACTGCGCCCCTACAGTGGCGGATTGGAACCTAAAGTTGAAATGAGTGACCGGGAACTGGTGCAACTCATCTGTGCTTACCGTTTATTTAATGAAGAAGTAGAACTGTCTATCTCTACCCGTGAATCTCCAGAATTTAGGAATAACATCATCAAACTGGGTATTACGTCCATCAGTGCAGGCTCAAAAACCAATCCGGGTGGCTATACGGTTGCACCAGAATCATTGGAACAGTTTGAAATTAGCGATGAACGTAGCCCTGCCGAAATTTCCAGAATGATTGCTGCGCAAGGTTATGAAGCTGTATGGAAAGATTGGGACAATTGCTTAGCTTAATTTATGAAAATGCTTAAACCTGAAGAATTAAAACAGTATCAACGCCAGATCATTTTGCCTGAACTGGGTATAACCGGACAAGAAAAGCTTAAGGCAGCCAGCATACTGATGATTGGTGCTGGTGGTTTAGGTTGCCCGGTGCTACAATATCTGGTTGCGGCAGGTGTTGGTCATATTGGCATTGCCGATAATGATGTGGTGGATTTAAGTAACCTGCACCGGCAAATCTTGTATACTAACCTGGATGTGGGCAAACCCAAAGCGATCACCGCTAAAGAAAAATTGGGCTATCTCAATCCTTTTGTAAAAATAACGGCCTACCAGGAAAGGGTAACTTTAGAAAATGCGGAAAGGCTGATTAGCCAATATGACGTAATTATTGATGGTTCGGATAATTTCCCTACCCGATACCTCATTAATGATACTTGTGTACAATTGAATAAACCGCTTGTTTTTGGTTCCATCTTTAAATTTGAAGGCCAGGTAGCTGTATTCAACTACCGGCAAGGTCCAAATTACAGGGATTTGTTTGCTGAAGCTCCATCTGAAGGTGAGGTACCTAACTGTGCTGAGATTGGCGTAATTGGTGTGTTGCCTGGCATCATTGGTACCCTAATGGCTAATGAAGCTATTAAAGTGATTGGTGAAATCGGCGAAACACTTTCCGGAAAATTGCTCACTATGAATGCCCTGGATTGCAGCACTAATATTTTCAAAATCAGTTCGAGCAAACCTATATCGCAAACACCAGTAACGATGGCAAATAAATCCATTGAGCCGGAGGACAAAGAGATTTCAATCGATCTTCTTAAAAAGTGGATGAATAAAACACCTGACAAAGTTTTTTTAGTAGATGTACGCGAAGACTATGAATTTGACGAAAATAACATTGGTGGTACAAATATTCCTCTATATGAACTGAGCAAACATATTTCAGCATTTCCGGTGGATAAAAAGCTAGTTTTCATCTGTAAGACAGGCCAACGGAGTAAAATGGCTATTAAAATTGTAAAACCTTTGTTTGATGGAGAAATTTTTAGTGTAAAAGGTGGAATTTCATGAGTAAAACCTTTCAATATATTGCTGTACTAACCATCGCCGGATCAGATAGTAGTGGTGGTGCGGGAATACAGGCCGATTTAAAAACCTTCAGTGCCCTTGGCTGCTATGGCACGTCAGCCATTACAACCGTTACGGTGCAAAATACTTTAGGCGTAAAGGCCGTTCATCGGATTCCGGCCGATATTGTGCATGGACAGGTTGAAGCCGTTTTGGAAGATATTAAGCCTTTGGCAATTAAAATCGGGATTGTTCAATCTGTGGAACAAGTTCTGGCCATTGCCGGGATATTAAAAACTTATCCTCACATTCCGGTAATTTTAGATCCGGTAATGGTATCAACCTCTGGTTTTCATTTGATCGATCAGGGCACACTGGTTAGCCTTCAACAAGCAATATTTCCTTTAACCAGTTTAATTACGCCAAATATAGATGAAGCAGAAATACTAGCGGATATGAAAATCAGCACTGTTGATGACATGAAAAATGCAGCAAGTCGAATAATCCAAACCGGATGCAAGGCTGTTTTGGTTAAAGGTGGTCATTTGAATGAACCTGATCTTTTTGATGTTTATCAGGATCGAAATGGTGTGGAACAGATCTTCAAATCAATCGCTGTGCAAACAATTAACACTCATGGTACTGGTTGTACCCTTTCTGCCGCCATTGCAGCTTTTATAGCTTTAGGCCATGATATGCCCCGGGCAATTGAGAAAGCAAAAGAATTTGTTCAGCAAGCCATTATTGCTGGTCAATATGTTAAAACCGGAGCAGGAAAAGGTCCATTAAACCATTTTTTTGACGCTCAGAATTTAATCAGGAAGGAATTGAAGGCAGATGATCCGATGAATATAGTTTAAATATTGAGGAAGCGCTCACCTCATAATTGGATAGCAACAATAACCAATCATTCCAAAACTATGAAAGCCTATGGATGATTAGAAAAGAGAAGCGCTTTTTCAGCACAATGCCGAAATATATTTAGTGAAGTCTCACCTTAACCACTTCGCCATTCTCCTTAACCTCTACAAATTGTTCAATCCTGTCCTGGTGGTCTACCGAATATTTTTTTGATTGGTAATAATTGGTTTGCCCGCCATAACTATTATAACCCGTTCCGGTATACTCGTTATAATAGCCATTGGATGTCCAATCTAAAAATCCTTGTAAAAAGTATTTTCCAGGCTTCATTTCAGGAAAAGTAAACTTTCCATCACTATTGGTAATTGCCTCTAGCCTATATCTGTAAGCGGCTGTAGAAAGATAAACGTATCTTCTCTTTCTAGAATTTTCCTTGTCTTTTCTCAATTGATACCAAGCTTCAAAATAAGGTGTAACAGGCAATAAAATCACCTTAATCTGGTTTGCCAGAATGCGTGCACCGGCTCTAAAACCCATATTATTTTTTGCTTTGGTGAAAGCTACGCCTTTTATCGTGCCTGTTCCTTTGGCCAGCATACTTTTTGCCTGTAAAGAATCAAACACAACTTCGGGATAGAAAATCTGCTTTTTATCTTTTTCTTCGGGTTCTTTATACTGCGCTAAAGATTGATACACCATACCAATAGTTACCGCTAATGTTAAAACAAAACTTTTTGAATTCATATGATTAATGTTTAAACGTTTTATAATGTTTATTTAAAGGCTTAAAGTAATTCAAACGCATTCTAACTTGCATACTAATACACGCATTTCTATCTGACAAGCAAAAAAAATAGATAGACTGTCATCCTGAATGGTGTTGGAAAGCAAGATGAATTTGAGACAAAGCTATGCGAAGGAAGATCGATTTTAAATACCAGTATTTATTGTTTTTTTTCTACCTGTTTTCAGGTATTATAATTTATAAAATTAAGATCAGCTACATCAAAAATAAATTAACATATAACTTAAATTCGATCATTATGATTGATTTATCCCCCGAGTGTGCGACCGCCTCCGATGAATCGGAGAGAATTACGGTCATCATTTCTTCTGATGAATTTGAGAGTGCCCAAAGAGCGGAGTAGTTAAAATATAAATGACTTGTTCAAGTATTGAAAGCCATATTAATTGAAATCAGTTTAAAGGTATCCGTTGACTCAGATCATTCCTTAAACGACTAAAATATACCTAAAACCAGTAGGTAGAATCCCTAAAAAGTAGGGTATTGACTTCCAATATGGAAGCCTCTAATTTTGCGCTTTACTTATCAAAAAATCTATGAAGATTTATCGAAAACAAAATTTTTAAATTTGCTGTAGAACCTTGTTTAATGTTAATGATGTTCATTACATCATGCTCAAAAAGTAATGACCAGCCTGAGAACAGTAATTCATATCCAAAAGATGTAAACTTAGAATACCGGGTTACAACGATCGAAATCTTTTTCAAGTACTTCTTACGTAAACGGGACTATAGTTTATCTTTTCAATAATCATTTTCATATGCTTTAATGTAAAGCCTCGGAAACTAATCATTTTCGAGGCTTTGTGCTTTAATACTTTTTCCAGTTATTTTTTATGATACAAATTAGTTTATTTTATATAGATAAATATTTATATTAGTTAGCCTTAAATACGAGAACGGATACGTTCATATTAAGGCATTAACGCTTACTCAAACTTCTGATAAACAATGACTAATGATACGCTCATTACATTAAAACCGTTCCAAAATATTGGAATGGCTTTCTCAGGTGGAGGCTTCAGAGCTGCATCTTATGCATTAGGTTCATTAAGTTACCTGGATAGCCTCAAAATTGATGGTGAATCGATAACCGACCGGATTAGTTTCATTTCTTCAGCTTCTGGTGGTACCATTGCTTCCATGCTCTATGCCAGAAGTGTTCATCAGGACCTGCCGTTTATCGATTTTTATCAGAAATTATATTATGACCTTAATGGCGAGGCGATTGTAGAGCTAGCCTTGACTACCCTGAATGACGATCGCCAATGGCAGGAAGGACCTGATAACAAGCAACGTAACCTCATCAATTCCTTTTCAAAGGCTTACGATCAGATCTTTTTCAAACAGCAAACCTTATCTGTTTTTTTTGAAAAAACCTATAGGAAAAAGATGGAGGTCTGCTTTAATAGCACTGAGTTTTACAGGGGGCTTAGCTTCCGTTTCCAGACTGATGGTACAGATAACCAGCATCAGGTAATTGGTAATAATTACCTCTGGTTTAATAATAAACAGATGGAAACCTTTAAGAAAATTAAGTTAGGTGATGTCCTGGCTTCTTCTTCCTGTTTTCCTATAGGATTTGAAGCAATCGTATATCCTTCCGATTTCAGTTATTCTGATTCGCCGGAAAAGACGCTTACTGCTGCCGAATTGAGGACAGCGCTTTATTATGAAAATTACAACGAGAAAAGTTTTCCTTTATCATTTGAACCAGTAGGTGGCCTGACAGCTGAAGAGGAAAAAGATAGCCATATCAACTCCGTAGCACTGATGGATGGTGGAATCACTGATAACCAGGGACTTTCCAGCCTGATGCTGGCCGATAAAAAAAGACGAAACAGGGTGAAGCCGGATCCATTTGACCTTATCATCATTACTGATGTGGCCAGTTACTTTATGGATAGTTATGAAAGTCCGTTGGTTGAACAGAAAGAAGGTTGGCAAAAAAATGACCTGAATTACTATCTTACAAAATTCAAAAAAACAGCTAAAAGTATTAACCGTTATCCATTTGTCTTTGGAATTGCTTTTGTGATATTTGCCGCGTTGGGATGGCTTTTCAAGCATTCTAATTTAAGCTTATTCTTTATTATTTTAGCCAGTGTAGCCGCTACCTTAACCGTTTTAAGTAGTGTTGTAGCCTATTCAGCAATAGGTAAAAAGCTGATTAGCAATCTCATCACCTTTGATTTAAAAGAATTCCTCTACGTCAAACTTGGTCTCCAAAAGTTTTTCTCCGCAATCATTACCGATAAACTGGTGAATTACCTGCAGTTTACCAGGTTAAATGTAATCGAGCAAATGATCAAAGCAAGGCTAACGTCAGCAATAACGATGGTATCAGATGTTAACTTAAAGCAAGTAAGGCGGTTGATTTATAAGATTTTTTATGAGGATGTACAATGGGACAACAGAAGGGTACCTAACTTTATTTATGAACTAAGCACCTATAACATCGCCGCCAGAAACAATCGCTTTAATAATCATATGCGCTTGAAATGGGAACCTACTCCTGCAGACAAAGTACTCTTGCTGGAAGGTTTGGAAAAAATTAACCCCATTGCTGAAATTGCTCGTTTGGCTCCTACCACCCTTTGGTTTGACGCCGTACAGGTAAAGGAAGAATTGCTTAAAAAGATTGTCACCACGGGGCAGTTTACCACCTGCGCAAATCTTTTGGAATATATCATCTCTTTGGAAAGAAAAAATGTTTCGTTTGATCCTGCCTATCAGGCTGAACTTGAAAACTTAAAAGGTATTTTGGAACGTGATTTTATACAATTTAAAGAAAATCCTTATTTTCTTTTTGATCAGCTTGCAAATTCAAATACAGAAATATGATTTCTTAGTTTAAAAAAAGATAAGGTTTAGCTATTAACAACAAAAATCAAGCCTTTGCTAGTGTCATTAATTTGAAAACCCAGATTTATATAAAGGTTAATATATAAATCTGGATTTTAGTTAAAATCTGGGTATTGTATAAAGTAAGTATTTATGCTTTACCGTATTTTAAAAATGAGAATTTGGATATAAATTATATATCGGAATAATCCGTTGGATAAATAAAAGTGGTTACATTTTTTGATACATTATTCTGATACTGAGGTAATCCGCTTATCTTTTTATATTCAGGTCCGAATGCAGTCCAATGATTGTCACGGTCGGCCTTATTGTTGAATGTTGTTAAATACATCAGGTTTGGCATTTTGCTTCCGGAGATGACCTGACCATAAAATACTGCATTGAAATTAAGTTTTGTGAAAATGCTGATCTCAGATTCATTAAACATGGAAATTTTATTGAGTGAAAGTTTTTCCGTACTGGCTTCATAACTTCTGAGTTCATACATCCGCTCTGCTTTCGGTGATGATAATTTGGGTATTGCAGGAACTGGCATGCCTTCAAAGGCTTTTAAAAGAATAGATTCTATTCTTAAGAAAGGTGCCTGGTTGAATGCTGCATTTAAATAGTCTTTACCTGCATTGAGGTAAGTTTGATCTTTTTCCAGCGCCTGATCCAGTTTTAAGTAATGATCGATTTTCTTAAACGGAATAAACACATAAATCAATTGTTCGGCAGAATCTTTTTGAATGGGTTTAAATACACCAACTCCTGAAATTCCGAACCGGTGTAATGCAGGCAAATAAGCATTTTCTAGATATAGATCTACAGTTTTTTCCTGCGCCGCATCTTTGATGTGGTAAATTTTGATCTGGTAATAATATGCTGCTTTCGCCGCAAAAGAAAAATTGCACAGTAATATAAGTGCTGCAGTAAAAAGTAGTTTTATAACAGGGTATTTAAATTTTGTCATGATGGTTAGATTGTTGATCAAGATAGTAGAAATAATTTAGGTTTTCTACATGAAAAGCAATTGAGGATTAATTTTAGAAAAAGCTTTGAGTGTGATGCAGGAGCATTTGCGTTTTTATATTATGGATAATAAAAGCTCATCCAGCTAATTTATATGTAATACCTGTTATATAAATCAATGGCAGCTGTTTTACTCAGCTGCCATTTATCTAATATTATAATTGTTCTGATGAATCGTTATGTACCCTGATGGCCTCGCCAATCATTGCAACAAATCGGTCGCCCAATTGGTCCATTGTCCGCCAGCGTACTCCCTGCTCACCTGGTTCCGCATATATTACCCCAATCTTCTTTTCATTATCAAAAATCCGATAGGTACCATTTTCCTGGGGCTCAATACCGAACGTTCCGTCTGGAGTATCTACTGAAAACTCCTGAAGCGTTGTAGCTGAATGAATTTCATTTTCCTGATTTACGGTATTTGTAGTTTCAATCGTATCAGTAATTTCAGGAATAGTGGTTGCTTCTACTATAGGTTGTGTAGATACTTCATCCTGCCTGGTATTCTCGGAAGCGTTACGCATAGCAATTACATTACCCCTATCAAAATGATGATGGCGATAAAACTCAGCATGTTCCGTGGCTACTGGTTCCTCTTCCAATCCTAATGCAGATGAACCTGCTATTGCAGATCTGATTTGTACTTCGGTATCTCTGGTTACCTCACCAATAATGTAACGCGGCATAGCCATAAACTGGCTCTCAGTCATCACTGGTAAAATCACTTCTTTTTTATCATCTCCAAGGTTTGCATAGCCAATGGGAATCAGTATTGCTTTTTCATCATCACCGGTAATTGACTGATCAAGATCAATGATGATATACCTAATAGCATTTTGCAGCGGGTCAAATAACAAGTCTCTAACTTTGCCAACCTGTGTACCATTTTCATCCCTTACCGGCCATCCTGTAATATCAGTCTCACCATCAATTACTTTATAATCGCCCTGCGATAATTCTTCTAGGTTCACATATTCAATAATTCCTGAATTCATAGTTTATTTATTTTGATGGGAATCCACTTTCCCTGCTCTTTCAAACAACTACGTAAGGAAATGGTTTTGTTTGTTAATGGACAAGGGGGATGATATAAGCTAATCTGACCTCTATTACTAATTAATATAGAAACTATGTGCTATAAAAAGTTAACAGAAAAATCTGTCAAAATTTTAACTTATTCAAATTCATCATGGCCTGTAATTATCCCATGCTTTTTTGGATAAAACATATCTATCATCTTCATTCATGAAAATTGCAAAGTGGTCGGATAAAATTGGAAAAATATAGAATTCAGGAAAGTTAGTGACCGAACAAATTGCTCTTATAATTTTATACATATAAAACATTGAATACTTGGCCTTAACTTCTATGAATTGTCCATGATAAAATGAATTTTGAAGATTATTAATTGTAACAATTTGCATTCTCTCTTCGTTTGATTTTGCATTGTTAGGGTTTGTCACGGTCGGCTTTTCAATAGTATTTGACGATATTTTAAAGTGTCTTTTTACAATATGGTCATTGACAAACTCTTCCCATTCATTGATGGGATTTTTACCAACAGATTTTGCTTGAGATAACTGATCAAGATTATAGTACCTAGAATTCATAGCAAAATCTGTTAATATGCTAAGTATTTTTGTACAGATGGGATCTGCATCAACTTCATTGAATAACCTATCTTTTTCAAACCTAGCAGCAATGCACTTTATATTAGAGTATAATTTGGTCAAATTGTGGCCAATTTGATGTTTTAAGTATTCATTACTTGGGAAATTTCCTTCATTGGAATATCTATAATCATAGATTATGATTAGCTTCATTAATCTTTCCAAACCTATAGATAATGAAAATAATGATTGACTAAAGTATGTTTCTCTACTAAAATCCATTTTTCTTAGCATGGTTAATCCACTTCCAATAAGTCCTGATGCTGTATATGCTTCACTATTTAATAGGCTGTAGTGATTTTCTTTTTGAGTCATTGATTAAGGTTAAGCATAAATATAGTTACTAGATTTTTTTCTTAGTATTTTCAGACTTTTTTTTGAGTTACAAAATACTCAGAAAAATTCAGGAAGATATGCAAAGAAATGAAAGTATATAAAATAGGTACTGTTCAATCTGTAGGACAGACCACATTCTCATTCAAAACTTTGTGTAAGGCAGCGATATGAATTCAGTATATTTATCGCCCTAGAATTTAGGTCTCGCTGACAATAGAAGATGTTTTTGCATCAAAATGCATATAGCAAAAATCCAGTTTCAGAAACGTCTTTAAATGCAGAATGTAGTCCCGTACCTCCTCGCTTGCCCTTTGGTCTGAGACCAAGACCAGTTTTTCTGCTTGTTGACCACAGGGATAAAGACTATACTCCAACAGCTGTCCCAAGCCTAATCTGATTGAAGTCATCAGGCTGTTGTAGGTCTTTATTTCATAGAATACGTAGCCAGTTTCAGTCCTTCTGGTAAGATCTATCCTGCATCCATACGTATTACACTCACGTTTAACCACTTTTTCGCTATAATGCCCTTGGAGATAATGGAGCAATTTCTCCTGTAGCTCATTGTGCCTGAATTCCATTTCCCTTTCTACAGTGAAGCTTTTTCGTTTTCCCTTTTTCTTAAGATCAGCCTGGGTGCTTCCCGAAGCATCAAAATCAAAGGGCCTACTTACCTTATCGGTATATTTTCTCCTAACTGTAGCCTTCAAGTCATAGAGTATGTAATGGTCTGCTGGAATGTCGCCCGGATCATCGATCTCAAGCAGTTCCATAGGAAGGCTGTTGAGCTGAGAAGAAGTGAACTTGATGTTGATCAGTGCTGACCTATCCTTTTTAACCCATTTGTCCAGGTTTTTTCCATCAAGGCTTAGATTATTTAAATCTGCCTTCATCTGGTAGTGCCATCCCCGAAGTTCTACCTGCTTTTGTACCTCGGCAGCCTCTTCAAGATGGATGACTTCAACATTTTTTAGCGTTGCAACCCAATATTCCTTACCATCAACAGAATTTCTGGTAAACAGCGAGAGATCGAATACCTTGCCTATATACTTGCTCTTGAATTTGTGGATGGGTTCTAAAAACCCATACTTATGTTGTCCGATCACCATATCCGAATTGAACAACCACTCCTCGTGGCCAAAGCCATGCTTCTTTTCAAAACTCGGGCTTGATACCTTGCCTTCCCTTCCCGATGGTACAACCCACCCATTGGTATTCCATGTGATCTTTGCAAGCTTAGTTTCCTTGTACAACCGTTTTCTCAAAAGTTCATGGAGAGGCTCATATTTGCTGATATAGGTCATTGTCTCTCTGATCAGTCTGTCCCAGCTATAGCCATCTATGTCTTCAAATTTGATTTGCGGCCACTCCCAACCGATTTCATTTTTGAACTCATTCAGGGTGTCGATCTGCTTTGGGTGCAGTCGTTTGGTGGTTTCATAATAGCCATCAAGTTTGTACCCAATAAAACGCTGCTCACCGTTGACCTCTACATTAAAAAATATGTCCTTGTCTTCCCCTTTATAAATTCTTGGCCAAACGTAGGACTTAATATTTGCGGACCGAGAAGTAATCCATTTCCTATCGGGCCTGAAATGATATTTACCGTGTACCAGCTGCTTCGCCCAGAAGTTTGTCTTGGCAATTATCGCATTTAGCTTATTGGGATAAAGCTGATGCTCAGGGTTGTCCTTTCTGTAGGGTTTCTTTACAATCGAAGCGTAATAGTCCAGTTCCTCTTTGGTAAAGAAATTATAGCCACCTTCGTAATAGGTCATCTTGAAGCCCAAAACCTGGGCAAAGTAGTTTCGGTAGCTGTCATTGGATTCAAACTTGACATCGGTAACCCCAATCAGTTCAAGGGCGGTATAGGCCAAATGCTTAAACGGATATTCCTTTCCATTGACGGTGAAATAATGTTGACTCCACACATTATTCTTTGGAATTCCTTCCGCATCGATCTTTCTGGCCGCCAGTTCCACATCAATGGGCTTCAGTACATCTAGTTTCATTTTGAGAGTGTTTTTATAATGGTTATTTAATTTAAAACCTGTACTCGAAGACCTTGATTTCTTCAGTATCATAAAGTGTCCACGAAAGTACGTATTCGGCACCGATAGAGTCCATGAGCTTGAGCGAACCCGCATTTTCGCTGCTTACCTCAAAATGCACGACTTCCGAAAATTTTTCATCGTTAATTTTTTTGAGGAAAGTTTTCAGCGCAGTTTGTGCATTGCCTTTTCCACGATGCAATGGATGGATGGCAATATCAATAGTCAACGGACCTTCTCTTCGCTTCTGCTCCCTGGATATTTCCTCCCATTCAGAAATACCGCACATCAACTTACCGTATAGATCGGCAGATTTTTTCTGAGCGATGAACCCGATGAAAACCTCCCCGTCCAAAATCGCGTAGGTGAGTCCATTCTCGGGATAATTATTAAGTCCATTTATCTGCTTGACAATCTCCTCTTCATCAGTATCAAACCCAGTGATAAAGCGTTTTGACAATGGATCACGTGTCACCCCTAAAAATTGTTCGGTGAATTTTGCAGTCAGCAGTTCAAATTCCATATTGTTTCAAATTAGTTATTCGTTCCCAAATATTTTATGCCCGATATTTCCGGTCAATCTTTTCTGCAGACCAGAGTTTAGTTTCTCAGATTGCATGTCCTCACGCATCATATAGATGGCTTCCTCCAATCTTGTGGCAAGTTGTTCTACCAGTGAATCCATTTTCTCGGGATTTTCGAAAATATCAAAGTTTTCCCCACTATCGATAAAGTTGGAGAAACTCTCCAGGTGCTCAACTACCTTTTTGGGCAGCAAAAGGATATTTACAATTAATACACCGTGCATCTGGCCGATAGCCTCATCAATTTCGTCAGCTAGGTCATCCAGATTATCCTCATAATCTTTAGGCTTTTCATCACGCAATGATCTTCCTTCGTGAAGATTGTCTATCAGTATATCGACCACATGGTTTAGCGCCTTCGCGATTTCGCCGTAGGCCCTGATCTTTTCGTCAAAGACCTTATTCTGGTTATAAAGTTTAAGATTAATATAATATCCTGCTACAGATAACAGCAGAGCAATACACGAAAAGATGCAGGCGATGATTTCCATGAGAGCGTAATTTTGCCCTAATCTATAAAATAGTTATTACATTTTACATGGTATATATTTCAGCCGTAAGCATTGTTGGAATCAACGTTATTGTTCATTAATTTTAATCATGGCAATCACCACCGCTGAATATTTCCAGATTGAACATAAGGGAAAAACGCTAGAGATCACCGAATCTAAGTTCGGGCGTGATAATTCTAATTCAGTACCTTTTTCATCTCGATGAGACTAATTGATGGCACTTTAGGGTCGCCGAACCTTCCATCAATCTCTTCAAAGGCGATAAACCACTTAAACCGTTGATTTTAAGTGGTTTATTAAATTTTAGTTTGTGTTAGGTTGGGTAATTCTGCGTGCCTACTTCCCAATACAAAACTTTGTAAAAATATTCTCCAGCAAATCATCAGTTGTAACCGTCCCTGTGATCTCACCTAAATAGTGCAGTGCCTGCTTAATATCCATTGCCAGGAAATCAGAAGTAACCGGATTATCTACATTATCAAGCACCCGTTGCAAAGCATTTTCAGTTTGTTTCAGCGCTTCCACGTGGCGGATATTGGTCACCAAAGTCTCGCTTGTGTTAATGTGGTGTAGATTCACCTGTTCGAGTAAAGTGGTTTTCAATTCATCTATCCCTACCTTTTCTCTAGCAGATAAGAAAACAACGTCTAAGGCTTCAAAAGCTTTTCGCTGTTCAGCGGAAATTAAGTCTGCCTTATTAAGTAAAATGAGGTACGGAATTTCCAATTGTTTCAAGCCTCTCACCTGCTCTTCAATTTCGGCGGTAGTTTGAGCAGGATCGGCCATATAAATAATGAGTTTGGCCTGTTTCATTTTTTCAAGGGTACGCTCTACGCCAAGTGCCTCAATAATATCTGCCGTATCACGGATTCCAGCAGTATCAATAAAACGGAAAACTACCCCCCCAATGGTGAGTTCATCCTCAATGGTATCACGGGTGGTACCAGCAATATCAGAAACGATGGCTCGTTCTTCATTTAATAAAGCATTTAAAAGGGTCGATTTACCTACATTCGGTTTTCCTGCAATTACAATCGGAACCCCATTTTTAATTACGTTGCCCATTTCGAAGGAAGAAATTAATCTTCGTAGCACATGGTTAATTTTATTCACTAAATTGGTAAGCTGCTCACGGTTAGCAAATTCTACATCCTCTTCCGCAAAATCCAGCTCCAGTTCAATCATTGAAGCAAAATGGATAAGTTGTTCACGTAAAGCTTTAAGTTCGTTTGCAAAGCCACCACGCATCTGCTGCATGGCTACATCGTGTGAGGCTTTAGAATTTGAAGCGATTAAATCGGCCACTGCTTCTGCCTGACTTAAATCAAATGCGCCATTTAAAAAAGCTCGCAAAGTAAATTCGCCAGGTTTTGCCGCCCTCGCTCCTTTGCTGATCAGAAGGTTAATAATCTGCTGAATGATATAATTAGATCCATGACAAGAAATTTCCACCACATGCTCTTTGGTGTAGGATTTAGGTGCTACAAATAGGCCGGCTACTACTTCATCAACAATATGCTCACCATCTTTGATCAAGCCAAAATGGAGGGTATGTGAAGCTTGCTGTGCTAAATCCTTTCCTACAAAAACTTCATTGGTAAGGGAAATGGCTTCAGGGCCTGATAGGCGAATAACGCCGATAGCGCCTGATCCCGAAGGGGTAGATAAAGCAATGATGGTATCTTGATCGTTCATGTTCAATTTAAAAAAAGTAAAATTAAAGCTTATTAACGGCTTTATCGTGTTTGAGAAGTAATTTTCCCAAAGAAAAAATGTAAAGGTAAAAATGCTATATAAAGCCCTAAATACCTAACCTCCTAATCAACTAACCATCTCCCCTCAAACCTCCACTTTTCTCTAAATAAAAACATTTTCTAAAGGTGTGTGTTTAGACATCAATCAGATAAACCATATATGACTAACAATTTTCCGCTAACTGTGAAGCGATCAATCGAACTCCTCGGATTGATGGCCCTTGTGACTGTAATGGTCATTGCAAAAGACATTATTATGCCAATGTTAATGGCATTTTTTATCAGTATTATGCTGCTTCCGGTATACCGATTCCTGAAAAGAAAAAAAGTTCCGGAAACATTATCCATTGTTTTACCTATTCTGCTGGTTGCCCTGTTTGTTGCATTAATTGTATGGTTTTTCTCCAATCAAATTGGAATGCTGGTTAAAGATTTTCCGCAGATTAAAGCAAATGTTACCCAACATATTAACTCATTAAGCGATTGGGTGAGCAGGATTACTCACTATAATGATAAACAGCAAAAAGCCTTTATTCAAGATAAAAGCGATGATTTAATGAATATGGGCACCTCATTGGCTGGTGGTGCAGCAGTTACTTTGAGTGGAATATTTGTTTTCATCGGGTTATTGCCGATTTACATTTACTTAATGCTTTTCTACAAAGATATTTTATTAAGATTTATCTTTATGTGGTTCAAAACTGACGACCATCCAAAGGTTAAGGAGGCGATCTATGAAACGGAATCAATCATTAAAAGTTACCTGATCGGACTATTAATCCAAATTACTTACATGACCATTTTGTTAGGTGGAATCTTAATGTTGATTGGCATAAAACACGCTTTGTTAATTGGGGTAATTTTCGCTATTTTAAATTTAATCCCTTATGTTGGTGCTTTAATCGGAAACCTGATCGGTGTGTTATTAACCTTGACCTCTTCTCAGGAGTTATGGCCGGTAATTACGGTATTGGGCGTTATCGCATTTGTTCAGTTTTTAGACAATAACATCCTGATGCCAAGAATTGTAGGTTCAAAAGTTAAGATCAATGCATTATTTGCGATTTTAGGTGTATTTATTGGTGGAAGTATCGCAGGTGTTTCCGGAATGTTTCTGGCGCTCCCAATTGTTGCGGTATTAAAAATTGTATTCGATCGTACGGAATCATTCAAACAATGGGGTGTGCTTTTAGGTGATGAAAGACCATCAAGAAGTCCGATGACATTTCCTGCCTTTAGAAAAAAGAGACCAATAGAAACTAAATCTGGTTTAGAAAAATAATTAAATTAATTACCCTATAAAAATATGAAAAAAATAAGCCTGACCATTGCAATTTGTAGCATTTTATTTTCTGCATGTAACAGTTTTAAAAGTAAAGAAAAAGCTGTCGGGAAGCAAGATACGACCTTGGTAACAGAAGCACAAGGGGAAAAAAAGATGGATCCAGTAACTGGAAAATTATCGGTAATTGGTCAGCCTAAACTTGGCGGCCCCATCAACATGAGGTTTTCAGTTTATAATAATGCAGATACCGTTGCTAAATTTTGCATCTGGCATACGCCCTTTGAAAGGTTAATGAGTAAATATCTGGATGTTGCTTTAGATGATTATACTCCTATCGATTATAAAGGTGCAATGGCGAAGAGAATGATGCCTCCTCCTGCTGATAGTTATAAGAAATTAAATGCCGGAGACAGTACCAGTGCAGATTTTAATCTGGCAGATGCTTACGCAATCACTAAGGCGGGAAATTATACCATTAAGTACAATTCGGCTACCATAAGTGGAATTGTTGTGCCAGATAGCATAAAAATTTACATCGGTAATTAAGGTCTGATCTTATTTGTTAACCATAGGCATCGTTGATTAATTTCAGCGATGCTTTTTATTTAAGCTCAAATTTTTACTTTTCGTTCTTCCAGGTAAAAATGCCAAAGCAACATTACTGCTAACGTTCGGTATGGTTTCCAAATATTTGAAATTTCTAACAAATCTTCCTTTATAGCATCTTTTGTTAGTTTCTTCAAACTTTTGATGGCATTCACTACGGCGAGATCTCCTATTGGAAAAATATCGCAATGATGTAGCGTAAAAGCCAGATAAATGTCTACCGTCCAGTCTCCTATACCCTTAATGTTTTTAAGTTGAATGCGGATTTCATTATCAGGAAGTAATGCCAATTCATTTAAAGATAATACTCCATTAACTATTTTCTGAGCGAGATCACGAACATATATGGTTTTTTGGCGACTAAAATAACAAGCCTTTAGTTCATCATCATTGAGCTGAAGAAATGATTCAGGATTGATATTTCCAATTTTAGCTTTCAGTTTATTCAAGGCAGCCAAAGCCGAAGCCAGTGATACCTGTTGTTCGAGAATGATATGCACGAGTGATTCGAAAGTATTTGGCCTCGACCAAAACGGTGGATAACCATATCGATTCAGAATACTTGCCAGATCAGGATCTTTTTCTGCCAATAAATCGCAAAGCTGATGGTAATTATTTAGATCAAAAACCTCAAACATAAGTACTTTACTTGAACAAAATATCATAGGCGAACCTTAATATGGTTCCAAAAACAACAATTAAGAAAAATACACGGACAAATTTATTGCCTTTAAGTAAAGCTAACCGGGTTCCAAAATAAGCACCGCTTACATTAAAAAGGGCCATGGGCAAAGCGTAACGGTAAAGAATGTGTCCGGTATAACTAAAATAAATAATAGCAGCTAAATTGGTTGCCATATTCACAATCTTTGCATGTGCACTGGCACCGATAAAGTCAAACCCCAACACTGCGATGAAAACCAAAATCAAAAAAGATCCCGTTCCCGGCCCGATCAATCCATCATAAAACCCAATAACTAAACCGAAAAGAGCAGCCATGAATACCTGCTTTTTTACAGAATGATTTTTTTCCTGATGAATACCAAATTGCTTGTTGAAATAAGTGTATAGCGCAACCAAAACCAGTACAACCAGAATGATAGGCTTAATCACAGTATTATCAATTCTGCTAACCAAAAACGCCCCTACAAGTGCTGCTATAAACGCCATTGCAGCGCATATTGATAACACTTTATAGTTGAATTTAACTTGTTTAGCGTATTTGAAAGCTGCTAAGGTGGTACCTGCGAGAGAAGGAATTTTAGTGGTTCCCAATAAGGTGGCGACCGGATAATGTGGTAAAATGAGTAAGGTGGCAGGCGTTTGCAATAAACCTCCGCCACCTACAATAGCATCTATAAAACCTGCTGCAAAAGCAACCAGGCAAAGTAAAATCAATTCATTTATCAAGAAATATCTTTTTTTTGATCAGCGACTCTATTCTCTATTTCCAATTCTCTTGTCTTACATCCGCTCTGGCGAAGTAATTCCTAAAATCAACATGCCGGCATGAATTACATCAGCAGTTTTTTTACAGAGATTTAAACGGAATTGTTTTGTATCGCCTTCTTCTGTCTTTACAATTGGTGGAACTTCATGGTAAAATTTATTAAATAATTTAGCCAGTTCATAGAGGTAGTTTGCTAAACTCGCCGGACTATAAGCCTTGGCCGCAACAGCAATTTCTGAAGGGTATTTAGCCAGTTGAAGAATCATTTCCAGTTCTACATCTGATATTCCTGAAAACTGATCATTCCCCACCGAAAACTGATAATCAGATTTTTTTAGAAGTGATTTAATCCTTGCATGGGTATACTGAATAAACGGACCAGTATTGCCTTGAAAATCAATACTCTCTGCTGGATTAAACAATAAACGTTTTTTAGGTTCAACCTTCAAAAGGAAATATTTCAGGGCACCCAAACCGATATTTTTATACAGTTCTGCCTTATCTTCTTCCGGAAAGTCACTTGTTTTACCCAGCTCTTCTGTTTTTTCACGGGCAGTGGTAATCATGCTTTCAATCAACTCATCTGCATCTACTACCGTTCCTTCGCGGCTTTTCATCTTTCCGTTTGGCAAATCCACCATCCCGTAAGATAAATGGTATAAACCCTTAGCCCAGCTTTTTCCTAGTTTTTCAAGGATTAAAAACAAAACTTTAAAATGGTAATCCTGCTCATTCCCTACCACATAAATCGACTCATCCATATTGAAATCATCGTGTTTCATTTCAGCTGTTCCCAAATCCTGAGTAATGTAAACTGAAGTTCCATCAGCACGTAAAACCAGTTTTTCGTCCAGACCATCAGCAGTTAAATCAATCCAAACCGAACCATCTTCCTTTTTGAAGAAAACACCTTTCGCCAAACCTTCATCAACCGTATCTTTACCTAATAAATAAGTGTTACTTTCGTAATAAAACTTATCAAAATCTACTCCCAGGTTTTTATAAGTCACGTTGAAACCTGCATAAACCCATTCATTCATGGTTTTCCAAAGCGAAACTACCGCTTCTTCTCCTTTTTCCCAGGCAAGTAACATCTGCTGTGCCTCTTTAATAAGCGGTGCATTTTTCTTGGCTAATTCTTCGGTTTGTCCTTCAGCTTTTAATGCCTCGATTTCCTTTTTAAACTCCTTATCAAAAATCACATAATATTTACCCACGAGGTGATCACCCTTTAAGCCTGAGCTTTCAGGTGTTTCGCCATTTCCCCATTTTTGCCAGGCCAGCATTGATTTACAAATATGAATCCCACGATCGTTTACTAAGTTAACCTTCACCACATCATAACCGTAGGCCTTTAGCAATTCGGAAACTGAGTACCCTAACAAATTATTACGAACATGCCCCAAATGAAGTGGCTTGTTGGTGTTTGGCGAAGAATATTCTACCATTACCTTTTTGCCATTTGAAGGGTAAACGCCAAAATCAGATGCTAAAATTTCATTGTTGAACTGATTTAGGAAATAACTTTCAGCAATACTCAAATTTAAAAAGCCTTTAACTACATTGAATTTAGTTACATTTTCAACATTTGCTACTAAATATTCTCCAATTTCATTAGCTGTTTGCTCAGGTGATTTTTTGGAAATTTTGGTGATTGGAAAAACAACGATCGTTGCCTGCCCCTCAAATTCTTTACGGGTTTCCTGTATATTGATCACACTTTCAGCAATTTCTTCCTGATACAGCTCACGAATAGCTTTCTGTGCTTCGGTAATAATAAAATTCATGGTGTAAAAATAGGGATTAAAGCGGAAAGCAGAAAGACCAAAGCGAAAAGACTAAAGATGAAGCTGACTCAATCTTGATACTCGATACTTACTAGGGATTGAAGCGGAAAGCAGAAAGACCAAAGCGAAAAGACTAAAGGTGAAGCTGACTCAATCTTGATACTCGATGCTTACTAGGGATTAAAGCGGAAAGCAGAAAGACGAAAGCGAAAAGACTAAAGGTGAAGCTGACTCAATCTTGGTACTCGATACTTACTAGGGATTAAAGCGAAAAGCAGAAAGACCAGAGCGAAAAGACTAAAGCTGCTAAATCTTGATACTCGATACTTACTACTTGATACTATTCTAAAATTAAATAGCTTTGCATCAACTAAATATTCATGAGCGTAGAAAATCAAAATTTCGAAGTGAGCGTAAACACCGAAATCGGTCGGTTGCGTAAATTATTAATTCATAGTCCGGATAGTGGCCTGGGGAAAGTGGTTCCTTCGAAAGCACAAGATTGGCTTTTTGAAGATATCGTGCATTTGGATACGATCCGTAAGGATGAATACGATTATTACATCAAGTTATTAATGTATTTTCTTGATCCTGAAAAAATAAAGGGAAAACTTACTCAGATAGATTCAGAAGAAGGCAATAGAAATTTCTATAAGCCCAATCATCCTGATTTTCACAATTCCACAGCAGTTATTGAAATTCAGAATCTATTAAGCGAAATGCTGGAGAATGAATCAATCCGTAAAAAATTAGTGGCTGCCGTTTGTGCTATTGAAGGATGTACATATAAGGTTCAAATTGAATTGGGCAATACCGATCCGAAGGAGCTTGCCGAAATCTTTATTTCAGGAACTTTAGCGAATGATACCATGATTTTTGCACCCATTCCAAACTTAATCTTCACCAGGGATGTGGGTACTACGATAAATAACTATATTTTATTAAACAAGCCCGCAAAAAAAGCTCGTGTTCGCGAAACACTCTTAATGCGTTACATTTTTTTTAATCACCCATTGTTTACCGATTATCAAAAGAATGTACTTGAAATTCCGGATGTGACCATGCACTTTTTACGTCCGGGAGATGAACCTGCATTTAGCACAACATTGGAAGGTGGCGATGTAATGATGGTAAGCCCGAACCATGTATTGATTGGTTGCAGCGAAAGAACTTCTGAACATGGTGCCAATGAGGCGATTAAATTATTGTTTGATCATGATGTAGTGGAGAAGGTAACGGTAGTTAAAATACCAAGCAAGCGCGATTATATGCACCTGGATACCGTTTTTACACAAGTTAAACGCAACACCTGGGTGATCTTAAATTCTATTGCACATTCGCCAAAATACAATCCTTATGAACCGATCAACTTTTTAAAAGAGCCGGAAGCATTAGAATCTACAACTGCCATTCAGTTTACAAAAGCGAATCCACAGGAACCCAAACACTTTGAACATGTAGAGGCATTGCTAAACGATATTAGTCAGAATGATTTAAAAAGCACTGAACCAACAAAAATCATTTACAGCGGAAATAACCAGTTCCCTTACGATTCCAGAGAACAATGGACAGATTCCTGTAACCTCTTAGCTATAAAAGAAGGTGTAGTTTTAGGTTACGACAGAAACGACAAAACCGTAGAGGCGTTTAAAGCAGCTGGATTTGATGTGGTTGATGTAAAAGATTTAATTAAGGACCTGGAAAGTGGTAAAGCCGATGCAGAAACCATTACCGACACATTGATTTTAATGCCATCAGCAGAATTATCACGTGCTCGTGGAGGTTTCCACTGCATGAGTTTACCTATTTTAAGAGACAATCTGGCTTATTAGCCATTAGTTCATTTGTACATGCTCATAACCTTTGCATGATACATTTTACTAATAATGCAATAACTAGATAACCAAAGTGTAAGCAACTTGTTATAACGAATTTATTAATGACCATTGAACCAATGAACCAAATAACCAACCACCTCTTAATGATCCGCCCGGTAGACTTTAAATTCAACGAACAAACCGCTGCAAATAATAAATTTCAAGTGGCATCACTAGAAAACGATGTTCAAAATCAGGCATTAAAAGAGTTTGATGGCTTTGTTGAATTGCTCAGGAAAAACGATGTTGATGTTACGGTTATTGATGATACCTTACAACCTGAAACCCCGGATTCTATTTTCCCAAATAATTGGGTTTCTTTTCATGAAGATGGTTCGGCATATCTTTACCCGATGTTCTCTGAAAACCGCCGTTTAGAACGCAGAAAAGATATTCTGGAAGAATTAAGCATGCGCTTTGAAGTAAATCATATAAGTGATTTAAGCTTTTATGAAAAACAATATGCATTTTTAGAAGGAACTGGAAGCATGGTGCTTGATCGTGTAAACAAAATCGCATATGCTTGCTTAAGTGTTCGTACCGACCAGGAAGTATTGGATAATTTTTGCATGTTAACTGGTTACGAAGCCGTTTCATTTCAAGCTGTAGACAGTACAAACTTCCCGATATACCACACCAATGTGATGATGTGCATTGGAGATCGTTTCGCCGTAATCTGCCTGGATTCGATTCGGAATGAAGAAGAAAAATTAGGGGTGATGTTAAAGCTTACCAATAGCGGAAAAACGATTATAGAGATTACACTTGATCAAATGAATCACTTCGCAGGTAATATGCTACAGGTGGCTAATCAAAATGGTGAAAGTTTGTTAGTAATGTCTGAACAAGCCTACTTATCACTTTCAAAAGAGCAAGTTGCCTTATTGGAACGTTTTAGCCGAATCATTTATGCACCAATTTATACGATCGAAGAAAATGGTGGTGGCAGTGCAAGGTGTATGTTGGCAGAGATCCATTTGCCCGAAAAGTAAAGTGCTGCTGATCAACAAGTGATTTTTATCATACTTGTTAGATAAAATCATCACATTTTATTCCGAATAGTTTTAGTACTTTCGCCGAAAATTATAGGTTCAATATGTCTTTAGCACAACAATTACAAACCCGTTCAGGTAACAAATGTGAATTATGCAATCAGGAAACTACTTTGAGTGTTTACGAAGTTCCACCAACCAGCAATGCCAATAGTGATAACAGTATTTTGGTTTGTAAAACTTGCTTAGATCAGATTGAAAAAACAGAACAGCTTGATGTAGCACATTGGAAAATCCTGACTGAAACCATGTGGTCTGAATTTCCTCCGGTACAGGTAGTAGCCTGGAGAATGCTGAGCAGATTGAGAAATGAAGGCTGGGCATCAGATAGCCTCGATATTCTTTACCTTGATGAGGAAACACTTGACTGGGCTAAAAAAACCGGTGATCATGAATCCGACGGAACTGTAGAATTTCATCAGGACAGCAATGGAACCCGCTTATACGAAGGCGATACAGTTGTATTGGTTAAAACACTGGATGTTAAAGGATCAACATTAAGCGCCAAATTGGGCACAGTAGTTAAAAATATTCGTTTAGTGCATGATAATACCGAACAAATTGAAGGTAAAGTTGAAGGACAAACCATTGTAATTTTAACTAAGTATTTGAGAAAGGGGTAATTAATTGTTTCATGCAATGGTTAAATAGTATTTAAGTTTTGCTTCTATTTTTATACTATTTGAACGTCCTTGCGAGAACATTCTCCGATCCTTCATCGGTAATGTTTGTGACAACCTTATTGCTACAGCATCAGCAGCAATGAGGTTGCCACAAAACGGAGAAAAAGCGTTTCTTGCAATAACAACGGTGTTAGTTTGGCGTCCTAGTTTTCTGCTCTTTAAACGCTATGGAATAACCATAAATCAATTTACGAAGTTTATTTGGCCTGCGCGAAGGAAAACTTCGTCAGTTTAAAAGAGAAAAACCGTTTCTTGGATTAATAATTTTTTCGTCATTGCGAGGAGGAACGACGAAGCAATCTTCTTTTGAGATACATCATAGCTATATTTATACACAAGTAGATAACTTTATAATTTCACAAGCAACAATAAGGTTGCCACAGCCAATAAAGAATTGGCTTCGCAATGACGGCCGCGTTAGTATAGCGTCCTAGTTTTTCTATTACCTTCGAACGTTGTAATGTTCCTGGCAATCTTCAACTTAATTTACCACACCGGTGGTGCGTAGAAGTTTTGCAAATTCTCACAATTATATCCAAACTTAGTTAATAAAGAAACAGCATCGCTGATTTTATCTAAGCTAGAATCAATTCTTAAAATTTTATCTGAATCAGATAAATCTACGCTCCAAGTTGCACCAGAGAGTAAATTGTTTAAATGCTGCGAAATGTTATTCAATTCAACTCCTGATTGAATATTTGTTTTAAAGATTGAGATCATAATTGGGATGATTACAAATAAGTATTCCTTAATATTGATTAATTACCTAAGAGCGTAGACGATCTAAATTTAAAATTACTTTAAAAAAATTAAAATAATACATTAAACCCTGATTAATAGCTTATTAAATTTATTTATTGACTTTCCCGATGTAGCATTAAGATCGATACATTCGTTTGTGTAAGAAATTCAAAATATGAAATCTAAATTAACCTTCGTTAAAACACACATCAGCTTGGTTTTAGTTATGATGCTGATATTGAATGCTTGTAAGAAAGATCAGTTAACCGTAGATCAGGAAAAAGAATTTGTAGAAGTTGGATATGTTCGCCAATCGGGCAACTTTTACGACAATCCTTACACGCTTACCTTAATGACAGATGATAAAGCCGATATCTTACCGGGTGGAGATATTGTTTCGAGAGGAACCTATAAAATTAATGGTAAAAACTTAACCGTGAAGGCAGATAATCAAACCTTTAAATTCGATATCCTGTCTGAAAACGAGATTAAGATAAAAGGATCTGAAACTATACTCAGACTGCAGTAGCCGAAATAAAAGATTCACTATTCAAACCTCAATAGTAGCACGAACCTGATGAATCTAAACCTGATTGGAGTGCGCAAGAATCCCGATTTTTTCTATCGGGAGAAGTAAAACGGAAAGCAGGACTAACCTTTAATTGAAATACAGGTTTTGCTTTCCAAAGCTAATAAAGTATTTTCCCGCTGATTTAAATGATTTACGCAGATTAACATCTTAAGATCAATTAAAATTTAAGATAACTGCAGGGAATATTCCACTTTCTTAAACATAAAACTACCTATTCCGGTTTAAAAACCTGATGTGAACATATCTTGTGTAAAACTAATGCGTTTCTCTACAGTAAAAATATTTTCAATAAAGATTAATTCTCAATTTAAAATTACATTTTTGCAAAAATTATTTAAGATTAAATGCAGAGTTATTCAGAATTTCTCGATCTAAGCGTTGGCTTTCCACAAGAAGGCTTTGATGTAATAGATGATGAATTATATTTTCAGGATTTAAACCTGATGGAAATGATTGAAACTTATGGTACTCCCCTACGTTTCACCTATTTACCGCTGGTAAGTAAGAAGATTCAACAGGCGAAGATTCTTTTCCAGACTGCCATTTTAAAAAACAATTATCGTGGTGATTATAAATACTGCTATTGCACAAAAAGCTCACACTTTAAGCATATTGTAGAAGAGGCATTGAAGAATAACATTCACCTGGAAACTTCTTCAGCTTTTGATATGCCCATGGTTGATGCTTTAGAGAAAAAAGGACATTTAACCAAGGATACTACGATTATATGTAATGGTTTCAAAACCTATCAATACAAACAATATATCATTGATATGTTGCATGACGGATATACCAACATTATCCCGGTATTAGATAACAAAGAGGAATTTAATCTTTTTGATGATGAAGTTGACATTGAGACGCCGTGTAATTTAGGTATCCGGATTGCAGCAGAAGAGCAGCCAGATTCACAATTCTATACCTCTCGTTTAGGTGTACGTATGGAAGATATTATTGATTTCTACAACAATAAAATCGTTCACAATCCAAACTTCCGTGTTAAGTTATTGCACTTCTTTATTAACTCCGGGATCACTGATTCACCCTATTACTGGAATGAATTAGAGAAATATGTAACACTTTATTGTAAGTTCAAAAAAATCAATCCTGATTTAGATACCCTTGATATTGGTGGTGGAATGCCATTTAAAGATTCATTGGTTTTTGATTTCGATTACGAATATATGGTAAACGAAATTGTAAAAAGGATTAAAGAAATTTGTGCCATACACGATGTTATGGAGCCAGATATTATTACTGAATTTGGAAAGTATACCGTAGCTGAGGCCTCTGGTATTCTTTACAAAGTACTCGGTCGTAAACAACAAAATGATCGTGAGCGTTGGTTAATGTTAGATGGTTCTTTCATTACTAACCTGCCAGATGTTTGGGCATTAAACCAAAAGTACATCTTATTGCCAATTAACAACTGGGATGCAGAATATGAGCGGGTTAATTTAGGAGGTATCACCTGCGACGGTCAGGATTACTATAACCAGGAAGCACATATGAACAGTGTATTTATGCCTAAAACTCGTAAGGTGCAGTATTTAGGCTTTTTCCATACTGGTGCTTATCAGGAAGTATTAAGTGGCTATGGAGGTATCCATCATTGCTTACTGCCTAGTCCAAAACATGTTTTGATTCGCAGAAATCGTGATGAGAGCTTCAATTTTGAAGTTTTTGGAGAAGAACAGAATAGTAAACAAGTGTTGAAGATTCTGGGCTACTAAGGCTAACCGCAAAGAATATAAAGTTTTTCCGCAAAGAGCGCTAAGTTATACTTGGCGCTTTTTTTATGTCGAATTTTTGGTTATATTTATTTTATGAAAAGTGAGGAAAGTAAATTAATCGAAAGAATTACAATCATCCCTGGACTAATGGGCGGTAAGCCTACAATCAGAGGTAATCGATTTACAGTTATTGATATACTCGAACTCTTGTCATCAGGCATGACCAATGAACAAATTTTAGAGGAACATCCCATCCTCGAAAGCGATGATATTACAGCTGCGTTGCTGTTTAGCGCTAAACAAATACGGGATGAATACAGCTACGAATGATTGGGAATTTTGGCTGGATGAAAATATTTCTCCCATAATTTCAAAATGGTTAATGGATGAAATCAGTATCAAGTGTACATCATTTCATTTACTTCAATATAATCAGACTCCTGATCTAACAATCTATCATCTGGCCCGTCAAAAAAAGAAAATTATTATTATTTCGAAAGACAGTGATTTCAGAGAATTAGTAGCGTGGAAAGGCACTCCTCCAAAATTAATTTCACTAGAATTTGGTAATTGTTCAAACAAAGAATTATGGTTTAAGCTTAAGGCTAAAATTTATGATGCTATTGATCAGTTAATCTTTGGAGATTTGGATATATTTGACATAAATTAAATTTAGATATGCAATTCGGTAAAGTAGAAGAACCCACCACTATAGATTATACCCTCCCAGCTGATGCTCCCGAAACAGCGGCAATCTTGAAGGCACATAAATCGAAGCAGGATTTTAAGGCTTACGTAGGTTGTGCCAAATGGAATAAAGCAGATTTAAAAGGTTTTTATCCAAAGGGAACAAAAGATGAGTTGACCTATTATTCTACCCAATTCAATTCTATTGAATTAAACGCCACCTTTTATGGTATGCCAAGCAGTGAGCAAGTAATTACCTGGACACAAAAAACGCCTGCTGATTTTAAGTTTTTTCCAAAACTGACCAATACCATCAGCCATTTTAAAAGGTTAATCAATGTTAAAGAACCTGTAGAGCAATATTGTGACGCCATTAGCAATTTTGAAGACAAGTTAGGAATGGCTTTTCTTCAGCTTCACGATAACTTTAAACCTAAAGATTTTGAGAGATTAAAAATCGTAATCAAAGAGTTTCCTAAGGTAATTCCTTTAGGTGTAGAAGTGAGAAATTCAGAATGGTTTTCTAATCCAGCCATTGCGAGTGAATTTGCTAAATTGTTTGAAGATAACGGTATCGCAAATATCATTGTTGATACAGCAGGACGTAGAGATATGTTGCACATGCGTTTAACCACACCAACAGCATTTGTTAGATTCGTGGGCGCAAATGTAGATGAAATAGATAAAAAACGTTTGGATGACTGGGTGGAAAGAATAATAGAATGGAAAAAACAAGGATTAGAGAACCTTTACTTCTTTGTTCACCAAAATGTAGAACTATCCTCGCCGTTATTCTCTGCCTACTTCACAGAAAAATTAAATAAGGCTCTTGGAATCGATTTGAAAATCCCGGTGATGGCTAATCAAAGCTCGCCTTCACTATTCTAGATTTAAAACCCTTGCATTTTCCCTAAAAACTGCGAGGGTTATATACGCTTATAAACCGCTTCAATTGCTTTAGTTTCTTCCTCTCCTGGCATGATATTGTAGGCTGAAAAAATGATTTCGTCAGCATTAATAATCTCAAGTTCGGTACGCCAGCCAAATAGTTGATCACCATATTCCGGATTTCCATAAGCACCAAGAATTGAAAATCCTTTTGCTGTAGCCTCACCTGTAGCCTGCATAATTTGCGTACCCATGTGAAAACTATCTATCCAGCTAAAGGTAAATTTCTGATAAGGGATATCGAAACCAATAATCATTTTACCCACTAAAGGTTTTCCTTCCAGACTGCTTTTATAATCATAAACAATGAAACGGCCATCTAAAATTGATGTGATTTCTGCTGTTGAGATAGACTCATCAACCAAAACATCTTTTTCAAACCACGTTTTTGTGATCCCTGACCAATTACCAACTAAACTTTGAAGTTTTTGATGAGCCCCTTCTGCCAGAGATTGCTCGAATTTGTTTTGTGCCATTCTCAAACTTAAATAATATTGCTGATTTATTGAATGATAATTGTAAATTGTAATGGGCGAAGAACCGACCTGTTGTCAAGATCCAATTATTCAACATTAAACTCCATGCTAAAAACACTCGATTTAAGTCAGGTGATCGTACTTGATATTGAAACTGTTCCGCAATACCAATCTTATAATGATGTTCCACCAAACCTGCAGGAACTTTGGGAAATTAAAACCAGTCATCAGCGCAAACCGGATCAAAGTGTGGAAGAATTTTATGAACGTGCAGGTATTTTGGCAGAGTTTGGAAAGGTCATCTGCATTAGCCTTGGGATTTTCAGTTATCAGCACAAATCCTATTCCTTGCGGCTTAAGTCTTTTGCTGGCGATGATGAAAGAGAAATTCTGAGACAATTTAGCCTATTAATTGAAAAACAGTCTCCTTCACTTAAGTTTTGTGCTCATAATGGAAAAGAGTTTGATTATCCATACATCTGCAGACGACTTTTAGTAAACGGGCTGGAAATCCCTGTACAATTGGATATTTCTGGCAAAAAACCATGGGAAGTAAATCACTTAGATACCATGGAAATATGGAAGTTCGGAGACTATAAACACTATACCTCCTTGAATTTACTTGCCGCTATCCTGAATATTCCGACACCAAAAGATGATATAGATGGTAGCCAGGTAAGACAGGTTTATTACGAAGAAAAAAATCTGGATCGGATAATAGCTTACTGTCAGAAAGATGTGGTAACCACAGCCCAGGTTCTTTTAAAATTTAAAGGGATTGATATAATTCCGGATGAAAATATTACTATTGTATCTTGATGCTAAACGTTGAAAATTTAACAATTGATTTCTATAATCAAGACGAGAAAACCTGGTTCCAGGCGGTAAAAACAATTAGTTTCTCCGTAAAAGAAGGTACTGTTTTAGGTATTGTTGGTGAATCCGGTTCTGGCAAATCGGTAACTTCTTTTTCTATTATGCGCTTGCATGATGAAAAATCGGCAAAAATTACTGGCGAAATCGACTTTGAAAACATCAGTTTGCTGCGTTTAAGTGCAAACGAAATCCGTCAGATCAGAGGAAATCAAATTTCAATGATTTTCCAGGAGCCGATGACTTCCCTGAATCCTGTATTTACTTGTGGTGAACAGGTTGCAGAGGCCATTATTTTGCATAAGAAGGTAGATCAGATCACCGCTAAACAACTTACTATAAATCTTTTTAATGAGGTTCAGCTTCCCAGGCCTGAGAAGATTTTCGACAGCTATCCACACCAAATCTCGGGCGGACAAAAACAAAGGGTGATGATTGCCATGGCCCTAAGCTGTAATCCAAAGCTATTAATTGCAGATGAACCTACAACGGCCTTAGATGTTACAGTTCAAAAAACAATTTTGCATCTGCTCTTAAAACTGAAAGAAGAACGTAATATGGCAATGATTTTCATTTCCCATGATCTGGGTGTAGTGAATGAGATTGCAGATGAAGTTGCCGTAATGTATAAAGGCGAAGTTGTGGAGCAGGGCACAGCCAAATCCATATTCGAAAACCCACAGCATCCTTACACAAAAGGTTTGCTGGCTTGCCGCCCCTCCCCTTTGCTACAATTAAAAAAACTTCCTGTAGTTGCAGACTTCCTTACCGGAAAAATTGATGATGCCAATGCGCATCTGCAAGCATCTAATCAGTTAACGAATGAGGAAATCTCCACCCGTAGGAAAATCCTTTATAATCAAAAGCCGATCCTCCAAATTAAAAATCTTTGTATGTGGTACCCCATTCATAATGGATTTTTTGGCAAGACTACAGATTATGTTAAAGCCGTGGATCAGATTAGTTTTGATGTGTTCCCTGGAGAAACACTTGGTTTAGTTGGCGAATCAGGATGTGGTAAAACTACGCTTGGAAGAACCATTTTAAGGTTGATGCAACCTACATCTGGCAGTATCATTTTCAATAACCAAGACATAACCAATATCAATAGCACCGCATTAAGGAAACTTAGAAAAGATATGCAAATCGTTTTTCAAGATCCCTATGCCTCGCTAAATCCTAAAATAAGCATCGGCCAATCTATTTTGGAACCTTTACAAGTTCATCGATTGCTTAAAAATGATGCAGAGAGAAAGCAAAAGGTAATTGAACTTTTGACTAAAGTTGGATTAAAGGAAGAGCATTTTAACCGCTATCCGCATGAGTTTAGTGGTGGTCAACGCCAGCGGGTAGTCATTGCAAGGGCGTTGGCTTTAGAACCCAGGTTTATCATCTGCGACGAATCTGTTTCTGCGCTAGATGTTTCTGTACAGGCACAGGTATTGAATTTGATTAAAGATTTACAACGTGAATTTGGCTTAACCTATATTTTCATATCACATGATTTAGCAGTAGTAAAACATATCTCTGATCGCATCCTGGTGATGAACAAGGGAAAAATTGAAGAAGAAGGCTTTCCTGAACAGATTTTCTATGCACCAAAAGCTGAATATACAAAGAAGTTAATTGAAGCCATACCCGGAAGTTAAATCTGCAAAGGTCAATTGTACTGAGATGCTGTAACCAAATCTTTATGCTGCATTCAGTTCAGCACCTTCTATGAAATTTTAAAGCTACCTAACTCTATGTTAAAATACATTTTCATTGCGATATACCTTATAAGTACAACAGCCAAAGCACAAAACGTCAAAATCATTGGGTCTAACTATATTTTTGAAAATGCACCATTCTCCGCTTGTCACGCTTCTACGCTCGTAGATCTCGGTGAAGGAAAGATAATGGCAGCCTGGTTTGGTGGTAAACATGAGGGCGACAAAGGTGTAACCATCTGGACAGCTATTAAGACCGGAAAAAAATGGAGTGCACCAAAACCTGTGGCCGATGGTATTATAAATGATTCGACCAGGTTTGCCTGCTGGAACCCGGTTCTCTTCAAATCAATAGATGGAATGCTGACTTTACATTACAAAATAGGTCCAAATCCGAGAGCATGGTGGGCCGCATACAAAACATCAAAAGATAATGGAAAAACATGGTCTGATGCTGTTAAATTACCAGATGGTTATCTTGGTCCGATCAAAAATAAGCCAGTCCAATTAACTAAAAAAATCATCCTTTATCCATCAAGTACAGAAAGTCTGGATGAAAAAACCTGGAGCATCCACTTAGAAAGATCAGACAACAAAAATAGCAATTGGGAAAAGATAGAAATCGATTGTGATACATTTGGCGTGATCCAGCCATCAATTCTTACCTACCCGAATGGAAAACTGCAATTACTTTGCAGAAGCAGACAAAATGTAATCGTAGAAAGTTGGTCGGCTGATGGTGGTAAACATTGGTCTAAACTAACTGCAACCAGTTTACCTAACCCAAACTCCGGGAGCGACGCCGTTACCTTGAAAGATGGCCGCCAACTACTCATTTACAATCCTTTAAAAGCAGGCAAAAATTGGTGGGAAGGCAGATCTGTGCTTAAACTTGCCATCTCTAAAGATGGCAAAACGTGGAAGGACATTTATACCTTAGAAAATCATGAAAAGGGCGAATATAGCTACCCGGCGATTATTCAGGATGAAAACGGAAATGTACATTTAAGTTATACCGCTGAGCGCAAAAGAATAAAATATGTAGAACTTAAATTATTGAACTAGCGCAATCCATTTCATCTCTATCCATTTCCTGTTTTCCCTTAAAACCATTTTCCATCCCCCATCTTTCCATCCTTTACATCTTTTCTGTATCTTCGATAAATTCAGTTTTTTAATTATGGCAAAAAAAAAATCAGCAAATATAAAATTGGTTCTGAATCAATTGGTTAGTGATATTTTTGAAAAGAATAATAATCAGTTACTCAATTATAAACAAGTTTCCGCCAAGTTAAACCTTAACGATCAGGAATCTAAAGAGACGATTTTAGAAATATTAAAAGAAGGAAAAGGCGCAGGCATCTATCTGGAGCCTGAAAAAGGCAAATACAAGCTTAAAGATCTTCAAAACTTTATTATCGGTACGGTTGATATGACCGCCGATGGTTCTGCATATATTGTTCCACAGGATGAATTTGAAAAAGACATTTTTGTAGCACCTAAAAAGCTGAAAAATGCTTTACATGGAGATACGGTGAAAGCCTATGTTTTCGCTAAAAAGAGTGGGCGTAAAAATGATGGCGAGGTTATAGAAATTATTAAACGTGCCAAATCAGATTTCACTGGTGTGATTAAAATCTCCGATCGTTTTGCTTTTGTTATTGCAGATGATAAAAAGATGATGCATGATATTTTTGTGCCACTTGCAGATACACTCGAAGCCAAAAATGGTCAGCGGGTTCTGGTAACTTTATCAGACTGGCCTGAAAGTGCGAAAAACCCAATCGGCATTGTAAAGCATGTTTTGGGTAATCAAGGGGAAAACAATACAGAAATGAATGCCATCTTAGCCCAGTATGGTTTTCCACTTGAGTTTCCTCCACAGGTAGAAAAAGAAGCCAATGCCATTCCCGAAGAAATTCCAGAAGCTGAAATTGAAAAACGTAAGGACTTCAGAAAAGTATTAACTTTCACTATTGATCCGGCTGATGCCAAAGATTTTGATGATGCTATTTCTTACCAGAAATTGCCAAATGGTAATTATGAAATTGGTGTCCATATTGCCGATGTTTCACATTATGTAATTCAGGGAACTGACTTAGATAAAGAAGCTTATAGCCGGGCTACATCTGTTTATTTGGTAGACCGTGTGATTCCAATGTTACCTGAACGTTTAAGTAATGGCGTGTGTTCACTTCGCCCGCATGAAGATAAATTGTGTTTTGCTGCCGTGTTTGAATTAGACGAACAAGCGAACATTCAAAATGAGTGGTATGGCAGAACAATGATTCATTCTGACAGACGATTCAGTTACGAAGAAGCACAGGAAGTGATTGAAAATAAGACTGGCGATCATGCAGAAGAAATTCTTAAACTTAATGAACTCGCGTACATCTTACGAGATCGCAAATTTAAAAATGGTGCCATTAGCTTCGAAAGTACAGAGGTTAAATTTAAACTGGATGAATCTGGAAAACCTACCGGTGTTTATGTTAAAGAGCGTAAGGATGCACATAAACTGATCGAAGATTATATGCTTTTGGCTAATAGAAAAGTGGCTGAATACGTAGCTAAGAAACAAAAGGGAGAGAAAAAATTGACCTTTGTTTACCGTGTGCACGATTCTCCAAATATGGAAACCTTAAATACTTTCGCCACATTTGCTTCGCGTTTTGGATATAAAATTAATACCAAATCTGATAAAGAAATCGCCAAGTCACTTAATCATTTAATGGCCGATGTGGAAGGTAAAAAGGAACAAAACATTTTGACTTCTCTAGCCATCCGCTCCATGGCAAAAGCGATTTACTCAACTAAAAAAACCAGCCATTATGGTTTGGCATTTGAATATTATACACATTTCACTTCTCCTATCCGTCGTTATCCTGACGTGATGTCGCACAGACTGTTGCAGACTTATCTTGATGGTGGAAAATCTGCAGATGCAGAATTTTATGAAGTGGCTTGTGTACATTCTTCCGCCATGGAAAAACGTGCTGCCGATGCTGAACGTGCATCTATTAAATATAAACAAGCCGAATATTTAGAAAATAATATTGGCACTGAATATAAAGGCATTATTTCTGGCGTAACCGAATGGGGAATGTATGTAGAAATTGAAGAAAATAAATGCGAAGGTATGATTCGCTTGCGTGATATTTCTGACGATTTTTATGTTTTGGATGAGAAAAATTACTGTATCGTAGGTCAGAGAAAAAAGAAAAAATATCAATTGGGAGATGAAGTCATGATACGTGTGAAAAAAGTAGATTTAGCTAAACGTCAGATTGATTTTACGCTTATTGCAGATTGACATTTAAACAATTAAAACGTTATTAATATTTTCTAAAATTAAAACGTTATTGTATTAAACCAATGACGTAAAAACAACATAAAATATGATTAATAATGTTGATTTTTGAAAATTCAATCTGATCATAAAAAAAAGAAAAAGAGGTTATAAATTTTTAAAATAAACCTCAATAATAAATAGTGCATGCATACAACTGAGCAATTACAACAAATTTTAGATACAGCAATACAAAATTTAAAGTTCCCTGATCATCCCAAACAGCTTTATGATCCAATCACATACATCATTAATCTTGGTGGTAAACGCATTCGTCCACTATTAGTTTTAATGGGCACTGAGCTATTTGGCAAAGATGCGCATGATTCCATTCACGCGGCGATGGCCATTGAGGTTTTCCATAACTTTACACTTGTGCATGATGACATTATGGACAATGCACCTTTACGCAGGGGAAAAGCAACCGTGCACGAAAAATGGAGCACCAACACGGCAATTTTAAGTGGAGATGTGATGATGGTTGAGGCCAATAAAAATTTGGCTAAGGTTAATCCCATTTTCTTAAAAGATGTTCTTAACACTTTCAACGCAACAGCTCAGGGTGTTTGCGAAGGTCAGCAACTCGACATGGAATTTGAAAGTCGAGATGATGTAAGTATTGAAGAATATATCAATATGATCAGATTGAAAACTGCTGTTCTATTGGGTGGCGCCTTGAAACTAGGTGCTATTATTGCAGGAGCATCTGAAAAAGAGGCGGATCTGATTTATCAGTTTGGAGAAAACATCGGCATTGCCTTTCAGTTACAGGATGATATTTTGGATGTTTATGCAGATCCTGAAAAGTTCGGCAAACAAGTGGGCGGAGATATTATTGCCAATAAGAAAACCTTTTTGTTATTAAAAGCATTTGAATTAGCAGATGGCGATATTAAAGAATCATTAGATGTTTGGACCAGCTATAAAGATTTTGACATCAAAGAAAAAGTAGAAACGGTAAGATTAGTTTATGACACTCTGGATATTCAAAACATCGCAAAAGAAAGCATGAATAAATATCTGGATCAGGCATTGAATGTGTTTGCCCAGATCAATGTTAATGATGAGCAAAAATCAAATCTGTTAACCTTAACCAATCAGTTAATGGCAAGAGAATATTAAGTCAAAATTGAAAAGAAAAACGGAGCTGATGATTTAAAATAATGATCAGCTTTTTTTTATAGCCAAAAACAGGAACAAAAAAACCTTCAATTTTCATTGAAGGTTTTTTAATATCGGGTTGATACTAATTATTCTGCAACTGCAGCTTCTTCAGTAGCTTCGTCTGTTTTAACAGCTTTTTTAGCTGCTGCTTTTTTTACTGGTGCTTCAGCAACAACTTCTTTAGCTTCAGCTTCTTGTTTAACAGCTGGTTTTTTCGCTAATGCTGCTTCGATTTCAGCATCGGATATAGGAAGAACAGATACATAAGATTTGTTATCTTGTTTCTTTCTAAAAACTACTGTACCATCAATCAAAGCAAATAATGTATGATCTTTTCCTAAGCCAACATTTTTATCTGGATGGTGTTTTGTACCACGTTGACGTACTAAAATGTTTCCAGCGATAGCTAACTGACCACCGAAAATTTTAATACCTAAACGCTTACTATGCGATTCACGTCCGTTTTTCGAACTACCGGCTCCTTTTTTGTGTGCCATGATTTTATATTTTGTAACTCGCTATAAGCGAATTATTGGGTTAACAATTAATTATAACGTGATGTCAGAGATCTGAATCTTGGTGAAAAACTGGCGGTGACCGTTTTTCTTTTTGTAACCTTTTCTACGTTTTTTGTGGAAAATGATTACTTTATCACCTTTTAAATGAGATACGATCTTAGCTGAAACTATAGCACCTTTAACTGCAGGAGCACCTACAGTAATTGCACCACCATTATCAACCAACAATACATTATCAAATTCAATACTAGCGCCTTCATCTCCTTGCAATCTGTGTACAAAAAGGTGCTGGTCTTTAGCAACTTTAAATTGCTGCCCTGCTATATTTACTATTGCGTACATTGTTTAAATATTAGTTTTTTAATTTTTATTTAACGAGGTGCAAATATAGAATAAATTCAATTAACACACAAATACATATCAAAAATATTTTCACTATAATCCTCAGGGATCAGGATTTGAAGAATTTAAAAGTTTTAACATTCATTTTTATCAATATTTAACGCGATTTTGTAAAGCAATGTTCGGTAATACTTTGCTTCCTCCTGCCCTGCTGTTCATTACAAGTCCTCGCTGCGCTCCGGGCTTTCCATTGCCATCAGGTTTATTTAACCCCGGGCTGGCATTTCAAACCACTTCAGTTCCCCTCAGATTTAATAAAAACCCGCACACCAATCTCTTCGCTATGGAAAACAAGTGCTGGTTCTTAAACCCGATTGCAGCGGAAGCCTCCGCTTCTTCAGCGGTGCTTGGAACGGAAAGCGGGACTAATGCCCGCCAAAAGACGCTGCCGTTCATTTCCAAGTCATAAAAACAGGTCTTAAAATCAAATAGCCTTTAACAAACCATTTGGTTATGCTAAAGGCCATTAAACATTTATAAAGGTCTATCTACTTTCCTGATCTTTTTTCGGCTTGTAATAAGGTTTCCTGGATGATCTTTCTCATTTGAACAGCTGCATCCAATAGCTTCGGATTGCCATCAAAATCACCGTAAACGGTTACATGTTTAGATTTCTCCTTATAATTAAAGGTAATGTCGTAACGGGGAATAGATTGAGATTTATTACTCTTTTTACCGATGGTATCAGGAAAGTTCCACAAACCTATTTCATTTGCCTTCCTGTGCATATACAAAATATCATCACTCTTTAAAAAAAACTTTTTAGTAATGACTGAATCTTTGTTATTTACATAGTGGTATACGCCTGTTTTAGAATCATAACTATTTTCCAACGGATCCTTCACGCCATAACTGAATTGCATCGATACAAAATCATCCTTACGGAAAGGTGCGTTTTGGATAATGGGCTTGTAATAGATATAACAATAAATGATCATCGGAACGATGATGGTAATGGCTAAGAATATTTTTTTTCCTCTGGTTGACACGATGTGAAATTATTGAATGAATAATTATTGAATGAATAACCGAACTAACGATTGAATGAATTAATAGCTGATTTTAAAACGCTGCAAAGTTTGCATTTTTTTTCTGAAAGATCTTCTCATACCAAAATCATTTAATGACTATTAAGGAATGGAAAAATAAACTTCAGACTCAAGACTATTGACCTAAGACTCTTTTAACTCCCCCTCCCACTTGCTTACCACCGCTGTAGCAATGCTATTTCCAACTACATTAGTTGCAGAACGTCCCATATCCAACAAGGGATCAATACCAATCAGCAATGCTAAACCAGCCTCCGGGATATTAAAACTGGCAATAGTACCTGCAATAACCACGAGTGAAGCTCTTGGTACACCAGCGATTCCTTTACTGGTTAACATGAGAATCAGTAACATTGATATTTGTTGTTCGAAACCTAAATGTATTCCATAAGCCTGAGCAATAAATAAAGATGCGAAAGTCATATACATCATAGAGCCATCCAAATTGAAAGAATAACCCAATGGCAGCACAAAACTTACAATTTTATCTTTACAGCCAAAACGCTCTAAAAGCATCATTGTTTTTGGATATGCAGCCTCACTACTTGCGGTACTGAAAGCTAATATAGCAGGTTCCCTCATATCGCTCACCAATTTGAATACTCTTTTCTTAAGAATTAAAAATCCGATAAAAATAAGCATCGACCATAAAATGGCTAAGCCTAAATAGAACTCACCAATAAATATAGCGTAGGTATTTAAAACATTTAAACCTTGCTTGGCTACAATAGCCGTCATGGCGCCGAAAACCGCTAAGGGAGCAAAATTCATTACATAGCCAGTCATTTTTAAGATCACGTGAGCAATGGCATCGAAAGCTTTGATCACCACCTGCCCCAAATCTCCAATTGCTGCAGTAGCCACTCCAAAAAACAGGGAGAAGACAACAATCTGCAAAATTTCGTTGGTTGCCATAGATTCGGCAATACTTTTTGGAAATACATGTGCAATGAAATCCTTCACGCTCATAGATGCTTTTTGAATTCCAGTGTTTACCAACTGATCTGGTAAGGTTAACTGCATGTGTTTCCCTGGTTCAAATAAATTTACCAAAATTAAACCTAATACCAGTGACATTAGCGACATGGCCATAAACCAGCCTAATGTTTTACCGCCAATCCGGCCTACCGCCTTGATGTCGCCAACTTTTGCAACGCCAACTACCAATGTAGTAAATACAAGTGGTGCGACTATCATTTTTATCAGTCGGAGGAAAATATCACTTAAAAGGGTAAAATACTCAAGTTTCTTTTCGCGAATCTCTTCGTTTTCTTTCTTAATAGTTGAATTAAGTTTCCGCTCCGCTTTTAATTGAGTAAAAATAGCGCTCGAGGTATCTGGCATTTTTTTAATCGCAACTTCTATACTTTTAACTTTCGCATCGGCATTGAGAATTTTCTGATTGTAAACATCAATAGAATTGACATTTAGAATATAGCCCAATGCAATACCAGCAATAAGCGCTAAAAAAATGAAAAGCGTGAGTTTGTTTTTCTTCATGAATAAAAAAGTTTGTGGCTTTATTAATTTGGTAAAACTACGATATTTAGGTGGTGTAACAAATTTTGATTTTCGACAATGGTAAAAAGCGTATTATTTTTACCTTCGCTGTAACATTAGTACCTAAATTATATCTAAAAACCATTACACGCCCTTAAATGGAACAAAAAGACAAACTATTTAAAGAAATCTTTGATTCTAATTCCAAAAAAATATTCCATTTATGTTATGGTTATACCGGCGATACTGATGCTGCAAATGATCTGTTGCAGGAAACATTTTTAAAAGTTTGGCAGAATTTAGATAAGTTCAGAAACAAATCTTTAATTTCTACCTGGATCTACAGAATTGCAGTAAACACTTGCTTAACCTATTTAAGATCAGAAAAAAGACAGGCTAAGGATGAATTAACAGATAATATTATTGAAAATAAAATCGAGGAGTTTTCTGAAAAAAATGAACAGGTTGCACTTTTATATAAATGCATTTCTAAGCTGGAAGAAAACGATCGTTTGATTATTACAATGGTACTGGATGAATTGCCCTATCATGAAATTGCTGATATATCTGGTATTAGCGAAGGAAACTTAAGAGTTAAAATTCACCGCATTAAACAAAAATTAACAGAACTATACAACCAATATGCAAGCGTTTGATCAAATACAGGAGTTGTGGCAAAAGCACGAGGTAGAAGTTAAGTTTTCTGCTGATGAAATGTTGCAACAGGCCAAGAAAGAAGTAAATGGTTTAAAGTTAAAATCAGCTTTGAACATCCTGGGCATGGCTGCCTCATTCATTGCTATTGCAGCTTTGTGGATTTTCTTTCATTTCAATTCATGGACTACACATGTGGGTATTAGCATCACGATAATTACCATTGGTGTCTATACCATTATTCTTTACAGAGATTACCGGTTGATTTCCAAAGCAGATTTCACAGCGCATCCCAATGAATATCTGAATAATTTAAAAACCTATCAAATTAACCGCTACAAGCTTTATAACACTTTATACTGGTTTTACACCGTAGCGCTTTCTATGGGAATTATCTTTTATTTTATAGAAATTCTGAGTCTTTTTAATTTGATTCAAAAAGTAATTGCAATAGGTTTAACATTTCTCTGGATTTTATTTTGCTCAACCATCCTAAGGAAAGCCGTAATTAAAAGAGAAAAAGAAAGAATTGCTTTATTAATTGAAAAATTTGAAAGGATTAGTCAGCAAATTTCTACACCTTGATATTTTAGGCACGGTTTTTTAGCGGTTAGTTTAAATGAAAAAACTGCTGATACCTATTATTTTTTTACTGGCATTGCCACTTACATTTGGATTTAGACAGGATTCAATAGAACCTATTCAAATAAACTGGGAAACTTACTACAAAGCAAAGGCTGATGAGAATTCACCATTCTTTGCTTTGACAGCAATGACATGGCAGTATAGCTATGAATCTACAGTATATAGAAACCGGGTAGTTATTAAGCTTAAAAATGAAGTAACTATCGATAAAAATCGTTCTTGGGTGAAGTGGGATAAAATTAAAAACCCTCAAGTTAGTGCAGACTTGTTACATCATGAACAAGGACATGTAAACATTCAATATATCTTGCTCTCAGAAGCAGAAAGGGTATTAAAAAACAGAACATATTCTGTTAAAAACTATAAAGCACAAATTTCACAATTGGCCAATGAAGTGAGCAGTTACTTTGATACCATGCAGCGGAACTACGATGAAGAAACGGAACACGGCAGCAACCACAAAATGCAAGCCCGCTGGGATCAGATTATTCAGGATAAAACAGAAGAATCCAGAGCAGCAAGTTTAACTGATGCAGGAAAGTAGCTTCGGAATAAATATAATCCCACCAATAATTACTGCTAAAAATGCAGCTACCAATACAGCTCCAGCTGCTACATCTTTAACAATTTTAATCTTTGGATGATATGCCGGAGAAACTACATCAGCAAGTTTTTCGATAGATGCATTAATCATTTCAGTAACGATAACGGCACCAATTATGAGCAAAATTATCATCCATTCAGATGCTGAAAGATGAAGAAAACATGATAACCCAATGGCTATCGTTGCAGCAATAAAATGCAAACGCCCATTATGATCATAAATAAAAAAAAACTTCAATCCTCTAAAAGCATATTTAAAGCTTTTTAAACGATTTACGACAGAAAATTTATGGCTTTTTTCCATGGCGTTAAAGGTACTAAAGCTATTCGTTAGAAAGATAATGATATTTGCTTCTGTTTGAAAGGTTACTCTTAAATCACGTTTACTAAATTTATTTAAACATCTAATATACATAAAGGTCCTGAATCAAGTTCAGGAGGACGATCTACTCAACTTCGCGTCATTGCGAGGAGGCTTTTTCAGCCGACGAAGCAATCTTATAACGATGGTACTAAACCCTATCATTAAGATTGCTTCGTGCCTCGCAATGACGACTTTTCTATAGAGATTCGTCATTGATGAATTAATTACTTTTCAAAACAAGGTTTTTTTATTTTTTGGCTTCAGCTTTTACTTCAGGAGCTCCATTATTTAATAACGTTTCAGTCACCACGCTTCTTTTACCACTAGGCGCAATAACAATGGTTTTTAGTACTCTTTTCTCTCCCTTTGGAACAACAACCTTAAAGGGTGAAGTATATAAAAATGCATTTTCAGATGGACGTGAAGAATCTAATGAATAGTAAATTTCACCTCCAATGACAGGTACTTTCAAATCAATGGTAAAATCGCTACCATTAAGTGTTTTTTCACTTTGACCAATAGGTGTTGGTACCCAAAAATTAACACTCATTTTATCCAGGCGGGCCAAGTGAACAGGCAAACGTTCTTCTGAAAAGTTTTTTAAATCTTTACGGTTAATGGGAGTCCATGCAATTTCAGAAAGGGCCATTAAACGTGGAAAAGCATGATTTTCTATTTTACCTGTTGTCTTAATATACTCAGTCCACATATTGGCTTGAACGCCTTTAATATATTTTCTTTGATCAGCAGTTAAAACTTGTGGAATCGGGTCATAACCATAAATCTTTTGGTAAGGTGCCAAGCCACCAATTGTTACAGGCTCGTCAGGCGATTCAGATTGTTGATGGTCAATGTATAAACCCATTGAGCCTGGCGTCATAATTACATCATGATTTTGTTGAGCAGCGGCAATTCCACCAGCCTCTCCCCTCCAGCTCATTACTGTTGCGTTTGGAGCTAAACCACCTTCCAGAATTTCATCCCAACCAATAATAGAACGACCTTTTTCATTTACATGCTTCTCTATCGTTTGGATAAAATAGCTCTGTAATTCATGCTCATCCTTCAAACCTTTTTCTTTCATCAAAGCTTGACAAAATGGAGATTCTTTCCAATAGGTTTTGGGTGCTTCATCCCCCCCAATATGAATATATTTAGATGGAAATATAGCAATCACCTCATCCAAAACCTCATTCAGCATATTGAATGTGTTTTGTGAAGGAACAAAAATATCATCAAAAACACCCCAGGTTTGCTGTACTTGCTTTCCCTTTCTTGATCCAGCCCATGCCGTTTTATCACTCACAAATGTATCACGATCAGGAAAACAGCTTAAGGCTGGATATGCAGCAATTGCTGCCGATGCATGGCCTGGTAACTCAATTTCCGGGATAACTGTAATATAACGTTCCGCTGCATATTTTACAATTTCTTTGGCTTCATCTTGGGTGTAAAAACCTTTTACCTCCGTTAGGTAATTTCCAGTTCCAGGATAGCGACCAATGATTGAACCATTTCTAATCGAGCCTACAGAAGTTAACTTTGGATATTTTTTGATTTCCAGTCTCCATCCCTGATCATCAGTTAAATGCCAATGAAAAGTATTGATTTTATAATAGGCCAACTGATCAATATATTTTTTGATAAATGAAATCGGAAAGAAATGACGGCTAACGTCCAACATTGTTCCGCGATAGCTGAAACGTGGATAGTCATTAATGGTAACTGCCGGTATCAAGATTTTATCACCTGCTTTTTCGGGCATCATTTGCATCATAGACTGAACCGCATAAAATAAGCCTGCACCTCTACCTGTAATAACAACCTGATTCGAATTCACTTTGATAGTATATCCTTCATCAGGTAACTTATCTGCTCCTACCGAAGTTAAAAGAATACTTTTTAGATTAGGCTGATTAATTTTCGCTTCTCTAAGTGCAAAACCAGCTCTGCTTACGATAAATGCATTTAATAAATCATTTATCCTTGCTCCATCGATACTCTGATTGATCAGAATTGTTGTTTTATCTAAGATAAAATTTCCGTTAGCTCTTGTAATGGATACCGGTGCTGGAATGATTCCAAGATTTGGATCACCTTGCGCAAAGGCACTTATACTGATTAATACTCCAATAACAACGTGTAAAGCTTTGTTCATGTGTAAGTTTTTTTTGTATAAAATTTTCATTAAATTAATCTAAGATATAAATAACAGAAAGATTCTTCATCACACTTTTTTGTTACGAACAAAAAAGAGAAACCTGATTGGGGTTTCTCTTCTCAAAATATTTATGAATAATCTTATGCTTCAACCGGATGTTCCTTTGCAGCCAGGTATCTTTCGGCATCTAAAGCAGCCATACATCCTGAGCCTGCAGCAGTAACTGCTTGCCTGTAATACATGTCCTGAACATCACCACAAGCAAAAACGCCTTCAATATTAGTTAAAGTAGATCCTGGCTTGGTTAATAAATAACCCGTTTCATCCATATCCAATTGATCTTTAAAAATATCAGTGTTTGGTTTGTGCCCAATAGCTACGAAAAATCCTTCTATAGCAATTTCAGACACCTCATTCGACTGATTATTGATAACCTTAACCGCAGTTACATTTTTGCCATTTCCAAGAATTTCCTGCGTTTCGGTATTATAATGAACCACTATATTTGGTGTTGCTAAAACACGACTCACCATTGCCTTAGAAGCACGGAATTCATCTCTACGAACCAACAGGTGAACCGTTTTACAAAGCTTAGCCAAATATGTTGCCTCTTCTGCTGCTGTATCTCCGGCACCTACAATGGCAACATCTTGTCCTTTAAAGAAAAAACCATCACAAACCGCACAGGCAGATACACCAAAACCATTATATTGTTGCTCACTAGGTAAGCCCAACCATTTTGCTGTTGCACCAGTAGCAATAATTACCGTATCTGCAGTAATTGTTTTGATCTCATCTACTACAATTTTATGAGGCGTTGATGAAAAGTCTACAGAACTGATATAACCAAAACGGATATCAGTACCAAAACGTTCTGCTTGCTTGCGGAAATCTTCCATCATTTCCGGCCCCATAATTCCTTGCGGGTAACCTGGAAAGTTTTCTACATCAGTAGTTTGCGTTAACTGACCACCAGCTTGCATGCCGGTATACATAATTGGTTTTAAATCAGCTCTGGCAGCGTATATTGCTGCAGTATAACCTGCAGGACCAGAACCAATGATTAAACACTGAACGTGTTCGTTTTCTTGTGACATTATAGTGTGTGTTTGAAATTCTTAAACTGTAGCGCAAATTTAATGCTTTAAACATTTGTTGGCAAGTACTCATTGTCAACATAGTTTACTTATTAGCAACTTCCAAAAAGATCGTTGTACGAGTGTCTATTTAGTATAATCAACTTATCACATTTCCTAACTAAAGAATCATCCTAATGGGTTCATCTTTAGATTTAAAACTAAAACTTAAGTATTTATTCCTTGTATCTTAAAATTCTACGTCTGTATAATGCCTACATTAAATTTCCTGGTTATTGGTGATTGATTCGCCGCTTCGATGCCCATAGAAATTACTTTTCTGGTTTCCAGCGGATCAATAATACCATCTACCCAAAGTCTTGATGCAGCATAGTAAGGTGTAGTCTGGCTATCATATTTATCGGTGATTTCTTTTAATAGTTCCGCTTCTTTTTCTGGTGTAATTACCTCACCCTTTGCTTTTAATGATGCTTCTTGAATCTGCAGCAGGGTTTTAGCAGCCTGAGCGCCACCCATTACTGCTATCTTAGCCGTTGGCCAGGCATAAATTAATCTCGGATCATATGCTTTCCCGCACATGGCATAGTTACCTGCACCATAGGAATTACCAATTACGATCGTAAATTTTGGCACTACAGAATTGGCAACCGCATTTACCATTTTTGCCCCGTCTTTAATAATCCCACCATGTTCTGACCTACTTCCAACCATAAATCCGGTTACATCCTGAAGAAAAACCAGAGGAATTTTCTTTTGATTGCAATTCATAATGAACCGTGCAGCTTTGTCCGCACTATCAGAATAAATCACACCACCGAATTGCATTTCTCCCTTTTTCGATTTGACTACCTTCCGCTGATTAGCCACAATGCCTACTGCCCAACCATCAATTCGACCCAATCCGCAGACAATGCTTTGTCCATAACCCGCCTTATATTCTTCAAATTCAGAATTGTCAACCAAGCGGTTGATGATATCCATTATTTCATATTGTTTATCTCTGTTTTCCGGGATAATGCCATAAAATTCCTCTTCGCTTTCTTTTGGTTTGGCGGGTTTAATCCGATCAAAGCCAGCATTTTGAGGCGCTCCTAACATGCTCATGATGTTCCGGATACTATCCAGACAAGCTTGATCATTTGGATGTTTATAATCAGTAACACCGGATATTTCACAGTGAGCAGTAGCTCCTCCCAAAGTTTCATTATCAACATCCTCTCCTATTGCAGATTTTACCAGGTAGGAACCTGCTAAAAACACCGAACCGGTTTTATCAACAATCATGGCTTCATCACTCATGATGGGAAGATAGGCACCACCAGCTACGCATGCCCCCATAATTGCCGAAATTTGCACAATTCCGTCTGCCGACATCATCGCGTTATTGCGGAACATTCTTCCAAAATGTTCTTTATCTGGAAAAATTTCGTCTTGCATCGGTAAATAAACACCTGCACTATCAACCAGGTAAATCACAGGAAGTCGATTTTCCATAGCGATTTCCTGCGCACGGAGATTTTTCTTGGCCGTCATTGGAAACCATGCGCCTGCTTTTACAGTTGCATCATTGGCCACAATCATGCACTGCCTGCCACTCACATAACCGATTCCACAAACTACACCAGCAGATGGGCAACCACCTTGTTCTGCGTACATGCCATCGGCAGTGAAAGCACCAACTTCCAGGAATTCTGAATCTTTATCAATTAGATAGTCAATTCGTTCACGAGCCAATAATTTACCTTTCTCTTTTTGTTTGGCAGCATTTTTTTCGCCACCACCGAGGTAAATCTTTTTAAGTTTGGTTTTCAGCTCGTAAACCAATTGTTTGTTTACGTCTTCGTTCTTATTGAATTCGATATCCATGTTGGCAATTTAAATCTTATTTTGGAATAAAGCATGGCGACCAAACTGGTTTCTGGTCTACGCTGGTTTTTAACCGCAAAGGATACAGAGAGAATGGCGCAAAGAACGCCGAGCTGGGTTAACACAGAGCATTACATCTTGCTTCCACTCTATGTCCTCTCTGAAATCTCTGTGCCTCGGTGGTAAAGACTTAATTCCCTACTTTGCGATTAGCCATCACAAATCATTTTAAAACGATACTTTTGAAGAAATCTCATTAAATGGAGCTAACCATCAATATTCCTGCCTTACTATTTCCAGCCATTAGTTTAATCATGCTGGCTTATACCAATCGTTTTTTAGCTTTGGCAACACTAGTGAGGAGTTTAAAGGCTAAATATGAAGAAGGTGAGAAAAATATCGGTTTACAAAATCAAATCAAAAACCTTCGCTATCGATTAAGACTGATCAAAAACATGCAGGCTTTCGGTGTGCTTAGTTTCGCCAGTTGTTTGTTTTGCATGTTTTTTATTTACCTTGAATGGAACATAATAGCCGAAATGCTCTTTGCATTGAGTTTAATATTTTTTATGATTTCGCTGATTATTTCACTAATAGAAATTCAACTCAGCACGAAAGCGCTCGAATTAGAATTGAGTACTTTAGAAGATTTAGACGATGAATCATTAGGTGGATTCATCAAAAAGAAATTTAAAAAATAACAGCTGTTGATGAGGTTGCAGGATGTAAAATTTCTACGCCCTGCAACTCAATAAGCTGTTTTAACCAATAAAGTGATATAGGAAAACCACTTCACCTGTAAAAGCAGGTTTCTTTTGATCTTCAATTTCCATCTCTATTGCCATGTGAACTTTGGTTACACCACGTAAGTTAATAATGGAAGCCAGTTTAGCCTTAAGCCTTATTTTCGCATTAACCAAAACTGGTTGCGCAAATCTTAAGCTTTCGATACCATAATTAATCTCCATTTTAAGCTTTTGAATATCAACAATCTCTTTCCATAAATATGGAATAAGCGAAAGTGTTAAGTAGCCATGGGCAATGGTAGAACCGAATGGTCCTTCATTTTTTGCCTTTTCTTCATCGGTATGAATCCACTGATAATCCAGCGTGGCATCTGCAAACTTGTTAATCTGTTCTTGTGTGATGGTATGCCACGAAGAAACACCAAGTTCTTTACCTAAATGTTGTTCAAATTCTGCGTGAGATGTAATAATTTGCATTTTTATGAATCTTTTATTGTGATAGCAATTCCGAAAACTGTTTATGTTTACGATTGCTTAGATTGAATTTCTTTCCTTAAACCAAACCTCATCCGGCACAGCCGAATAATTATCCATTTTTTCAATTAATATTTCGGCATCAGTTTCATTGAAAACCAAATCGCGATTGGCAGGCTTTAAAAATTTGCTTTTAACCATCATTTCCATCTGTGCGAATAGCGGATCGTAAAATCCACCTATGTTTAAAACCCCTATTGGTTTATGATGGAGACCTAATTGTAGCCAGGTAAGCACTTCGAAAAATTCTTCAAGCGTACCGAAACCTCCAGGCAAAACTACAAAACCATCGCTTAAATCAGCCATTTTTTGCTTGCGTTGATGCATGTTTTCAGTCAGAATCATTTCGGAAACACCTTTATGGCCTACCTCCTTATCCATCAGAAATTGAGGAATTACGCCGGTAACCAAACCACCAGCTTCTAAAATATCATTCGCCAGAACGCCCATCACGCCTACGCTTCCTCCGCCGTAAACTAATCTGATCTCTTCTTTGACAAGTGTATCTGCCAACTGTTTAATGGCTATACGCAATTGTGGATCTCCATTAAAGTTTGAGCCACAATAAACACAAACCGCTCTAAGCTTATTCATCTGATTTAAAAATTTAGCGAAGTTAAGATTTTATCCGTTTGCTATAAATTTTTATTCTGCACAAAGCTGTTACTCTAGTGTTATTATAATCTAAAATACTTTTTCAGCAGTGTATTTTAGATGTACTTAATCCTAATTCCAAATATATTGAAGTTTTAAAACAGTTATCTTCCTTTGAGATGATTCAGATCACAAAAATAAAAAGCGCCGAACAATCGACGCTTCTAATCCAAATAAAGAGAAAAGTATATAAACCTTAAAGCTTTTAAGACTCTTAAGGTTCGGTTAAAAAATTTTAGAAACTGTAACGGAAAGTAGCGCCGTAAGTTCTTGGATCTCCGAGTACACCTGCATACAAACCTGAATTACCTGCTGCTGCCTGTAATTGCTCGTAATAGTTTTTATTAGTTAAATTTCTGCTCCATACAAAAACGGAGAATTTATCAGACTTAAATCCAAGTCTCGCATTTAACAACGAATATCCCTGAACATTTAAAATGCTCGAAGGAGTTGGGTTTGATGAATACGTAGAACGGTAACTGGCATCACCAGCGATAAAATAACGACCTGGTTTAGTGGCTAAATTACCTGGTGTGCTAAATTCTGCACCGCCAGAAACATTCCATTTTGAGATCCCTGGTAATCTGCCACCCGATGCATCTTTAAATGCTACTTGCGTTGACACACCATTTATCAGTTCGGTATGGCCGGTTTCCTCTAACGGAAGTGGCGCATTCGTGAAGGTTACATACTTTCCATCCAAATAGGCCAAGGCTGCATTTAAAGTTAGGAAACGTTCCAACTGATAGGTTCCATCAATCTCCAATCCTTTAACCTGAACTTTTTCAGCATTGGCAAGATAACCCCTGTTTACACCTAATTGAGGCGATTGTACATTGGTTTGATAATCTTTTATATCTGTGTTAAAAGCCGTTACATTTAATATTGCACCTTTAAAAGGTTTGGTTTTAACACCAAGTTCATAATGTTCTACATATTCAGGCTTCACAACTGCTAATGTTAAATCTGCCTGTCCGTTTGATGTAGTTGGTAAACCACCTACATTAACCCCAACTGGTTTGTAGGCTGTAGAAAAAGTTGCATAAGCATTTACCTTCGGCGTTGGACGATAGGAAACAGTAATATTTCCGGATAAATTATTATTATCAACTTTAGTAGCAAACTGTTGATTGGCATAAACTGCTGCCTTAAGAGCTAATAATGCAGGATCAGTAGTTTGCAAACCGCCATAAGTATTTCTATCGTAATTTACATCTTTTTTATCATACGTAAATCTTAAACCTGGCAGCACGTGTAAGTGCTCAATTACTTCCCAGTCGATTTGACCAAATACTGCAGCACTTAATGATTTAATAGTTGAATTGGTTTCAATTCCGAATCCATCTAACAAACCTGGCGTGGAGTATAGCGCTTGTGCGCCGGTACTAGCCGTTTGTACAAATCTCCATTGATCTTTGCCCACTTCTTCCGTTTGACCCAAACCCTGAAGATTTTGACCAAGAAAAAATACACCGAAAACACCACTTAACTTTTCGGTAATGTCGCCTGCATATCTAATCTCTTGTGAGTATTGATCGTGACGGGAATTACCTTGTGATTTAGTCAGTGCGGATAATTCAGAAAAATCTCTATCATTTGTTGGATCCCAATTCCAGAACCTCCAGGCCGTGGTAGAAGTTAATGTTCCGTTGCCAATTTTATAATCTACATTTAGTGAAATACCACCAATTGATTGATTATGTCTCCACGGCGTATTGGTATTGATTTCTCTTGAAAATGGATCAATTTTGGGTTGTTGGTAGCCTAAATCGGAAACAATTCTGGCATATTGACGATAGGCACTTCTTTCGGTTGTGGTAACACCAGCAATGACTAGAGGATAACCTGCCGGATGCTGAATGCTCACATCTCCACTTAATAAGATTTTTAATTTATCAGATGGCGTAAAATATAACTGACCCTTGAAACCTAAATTGTTCTGACCGCTATATCTTCGCTCCTCTCTGGTATTGTAAATGGTACCATCACGCTGTGTACCAGATATCGAGATTTTTGCAGCAAGATTTTTTGCAACACCACCTGAAATTGATGTTTTAGCTTGAATAAAATTATAGTTACCAACGCTCATTTCAACTTTTGCTGTCGGCGTTTGTGTAGGTTTAGTGGTGGTGATATTAAAGGCACCTGCGGTTGTATTTTTACCAAATAACGTTCCTTGTGGTCCACGGATGACTTCAATTTGTTCGATATCAAGAAAATCGGTGGAAGTAGCAGCCGGACGGGCATGATAAACCCCATCTACATAAAAACCTACACCCGGATCAATTCCATCATTGGTTAATCCAAAAGTAGATCCTAAACCCCTGATATTTAACGTAGTATTCCTGGCATTTGAAGCATACAACTGTACCGAAGGAACCAATTCTTTTAAACGGTTAACATTAAAAGCACCTGCATTTTCTGCCGCCTGACCGCCGATAACGGTTATTGGGATAGGCACATCCTGTAAAACTTCCGAACGTCTTCTTGAGGTTACTACAATTTCATCAAGTTGGGTATCTTCTACTAAAACCAGTTCAATTGGAGCCTCCTGAAGTCGCAAAATTTGAAAATCCTGAGGTTTATATCCAACATAACTCACCCGGATATAAAATGGAGGTTGTTGTTTGGCATCAATGGTAAAGGCACCATCAACATCGGTAATAGTTGCAATTTTTGTGCCTCTTACCGTAATTGTTGCGCCTGGAATGGTTATGCCATTAGTACCTTTCACTATTCCTTTTACCGTATTTTGAGCGAATGCGGCAGTTGCAGATAGTATGATAGAAAATAAAATAAGTAAACTTTGTTTCATAATTACATTAATGTGTTTGGTTTAGATATAGTGATTATTGATCCCTTCGGAGATGTTTTGTTTGAGCAGTTAGCGCAGAACAGCAACACAGTTTTAAATTTTGATTGAATGACTTCATACTTAATTATATTAAATCTATAGGATTAGTCGACAAATATATTAAAAAAAAGTATTTGCCAAATTTTATTTTGTGTTATTTATTCTCAGGGAATTTAAGTTAAGAAATGTTTGCCACGGAAACACAGTAACACAGAAGATTTTGTACCCAAACAAATGAGCGAATGACCATTGAACCAATGAACATTTAGTTGCCACGGAAACACAGAATAACACGGATCAATTTTGCACCCAAACCAATCAACTATTGACCATTGAACCAATGAACAATTTTGTTGCGATGGAAACACAAAGTAACATGGGATTGATAGCGCTTTTTTGGCCGCAGATTCGCAGATTTTAGATCGCTTGTATCATTTTCAAAATTGAAGAAACCTTTATAAATTTTATACCTTGTTAAGGAAGGAGAATAAGGATAAAAAAAGTGGGGCTATCTTTAGGACGCCCCACATTGTAATATGTTTGTTTAGAAATTTCTCTAATGCGCTCCAATAGACAACTAACTGGAAAGCTTTACGCTTTTGCCTTTCAGCTTATAGCTTTAACCCTATCTCGTATAATTTGGTGCTTCTTTAGTTATGGTAATATCGTGTGGATGACTTTCACGCATCCCGGCAGCTGTAATTTGAACAAACTGCGCTTCTTGTAAAGCCTCAATAGTCGCCGCACCGCAGTAGCCCATACTGGCACGAAGTCCGCCGATGTATTGATACATGACTTCAGCTAAAGTACCTTTAAAAGGAACACGACCAACAATTCCTTCAGGAACTAATTTCTTGATATCGTCTTCAACATCCTGAAAATAACGGTCTTTAGAACCTTGTTCCATCGCTTCGATAGATCCCATTCCGCGGTAAGATTTAAATTTACGTCCTTCGTAAATGATCGTTTCACCTGGAGATTCTTCTACTCCGGCAAACAATGAACCTGCCATTACGGTATCTGCTCCTGATGCGATTGCCTTTGCAATGTCGCCTGTGTGTTTAATTCCACCATCGGCAATAACCGGAACACCTGTACCTTTTAATGCTTTGGCACATTCATAAACCGCATATAATTGAGGAACACCTACACCAGCAATAATTCTTGTGGTACAAATAGAACCCGGACCAATACCAACTTTAACTGCATCAGCACCAGCATCTGCTAAAAATTTAGCTGCTGCACCAGTGGCAATATTACCGACAATTACCTGAAGATCGGGATATTTTGCTTTTACTTCTTTTAATTTATCAACTACACCTTTCGAATGTCCGTGAGCGGTATCGATGGTAATTACATCAACACCTGCATGAACTAAAGCATCAACACGTTGCAAAGTATCAGCAGTTACACCTACTGCTGCACCTACGCGTAAGCGACCACGCTCATCTTTACAGGCGGCAGGATAGTTTTTAACTTTTGAAATATCTTTAAAGGTAATCAGGCCACTTAAATAACCATCTTTGCTCACTACTGGCAGTTTTTCGATTTTATGGTTCTGAAGAATTTCTTCCGCCTGAACCAGATTTGTACCTTCTGGGGCGGTAATCAGGTTTTCTTTGGTCATGACTTCTGCGATTGGTCTTGACATATTTTTCTGGAAACGTAAATCGCGATTGGTAATAATCCCTACCAATTTATTATCACTGCTTACTACCGGAATGCCACCAATTTTGTGTTCTTTCATAATCTTGAAAGCATCAGCAACAACAGCAGTTTCTAATAGGGTAACCGGATCTTGAATCATTCCGCTTTCTGAACGTTTAACTTTACGAACTTCTTCGGCTTGTCTTTCAATCGTCATGTTTTTATGCAACATCCCGATCCCTCCATTTTGCGCAATGGCAATGGCGAGTTCGGCTTCTGTTACGGTATCCATCGCGGCAGAAATCAACGGAACGTTAAGCTTGATTTTTTTGGTTAAGAAAGTGGCTGTATTTACATCGCGGGGCAGAATTTCTGAATAAGCGGGTACTAAAAGTACGTCGTCATATGTTAAACCTGTTGCGATAAATTTTGTGGAGTCGAGTTGCATAGCAAATAAATTACGATTTATTATTTGCCAGGCAAAGATACGAAAAGTTACTTGAAATTTAAAAGATATTGTGGTTTGGATGTAAATAGTTTTGAATGCTATTTAAGGTAGGTTTTCAAATAATGGATAAGTTAAATCTGGATGAAAAGGATAACTAAAAATGGTAAACATAATTTTGCCTTACTGACTTTTTAACAACCCCAGCTACTTGTCCCGTTTTTAAAGATGCCTTAAAATGCGACTATCATGCCTTAGGACTCCAATGGAATCCCAATAGAGTCCAAGGATAACCTGATATTCTTTGCCTTGAAAATTAAGGGGTGATACTAACCTTGTAGTTCTTCTACCTATTAGAAACAAAACTGATATCAGAACATATTGAATTTGATTCTGTGTTGCTGTAAATATCAGTAGTTCAAAGAATGAAAGTAAATCACAACTTTTATGAGTTATCATATGATTAACCTTGTCTTTTCAAGCCAATTAAGAATTATAATTCTATCCCAAAATTCAAGAAACTACCTCATAAACAGACTATAAGTATGAATATGACTTTAAAAAAACAAGTTAATTAAACGCAAAAAGGGTCCGGCATTACCCAAACCCTTTTTGTTTCATACTCACGAAATATTATTTTTCAGAGTTTTTCTTTTCGGTTACTTCTGCACGGATTTCTTGTGCTAATACTTTAAGATCTTGCATTGCTTTACGCACACGAGTACCAGCAGCTGCATTGCCAGCATTATAAAATTTTTCTACATCTGCTTCAATCGCAGCAACAGCAGCTTTAACTTTTGAGAATTTTTCCATCGCTAATTGATGTTTTTAAGGTTTAAAAAAATTATTTATTTCCAATAATACATATTTACCTTGAATTAACAAGATAAAGCATATATTAATTTACAATAAGTTTTACACATATTCACAATCTAAAAAATGCCCTTACGCTCTTTCAGATGTATTTTTAGCAAAAAAGTGAGAAAATCTGTTCAATTAATTCAGCTGTTTAGAAAGCTTTATTAAATTGTCAAAGGTTTGATTTGCACTATTTATACAATCATCATAATCATCAGCTGCAACACTTTCATTCAATACGGTAATGAAACTTTTCCATTTAGATCCCAATTCTGATCCATACACGCCATAATAATTTAAACCTCCTTCAGCATTTTTAAAATTCGGATTAGCTAAAATATGCTTTTTAATCACGTTACCACCCAGTGTTGCTCCTTCTAACACATATAATGCGCCTAAAATTGATGCACGATTTTGATCCGGAATAAACAATTCAAAATCTAAAGCCGGCAAAGTTAAACTATCAATGTGCCAGTATTCCAAATCCTTCTCTAAGGCTTGCAATTTAAATCTGCTATTCATTTCCAATTTCTGCGCAAGATTATTCTCCAGCATATTGGCTAACCTATTTTCTAATTTTTGATGAATAATATAATTTATAGTCAGTAGCTTTTTATAATTATCTACACTCAAAGAATTATCCATGATGTCATTTACAAACATCATAGACTCTAATTCTTTATGCTTATCTGCTGTTTTAGTTCTTAATAATTCTGCAATCATTATTTTTATTTTAAAATAAGATATAAAAAAAAAGATTCGAATAAACATCCGAATCTTTATATGTTAAATCGTCATGTATTAATTCATCTTCAGGTGCTGATTAAACCAAAAATCGTGTACAGAATGTATACACTTTACCAGATTATCATAACCATTTGGTTTTGTAAGATATGCATTAGCGCCAAATTCAATCGAAGCCTTTACATCATCTGGATTATCAGATGTTGAGAATAGAATTACTGGTGTTGATTTTAAGTAAGGAATATCTCGTATAAATTTAAGTAAATCAAGTCCGGATAAACCTGGTAAATTTAAATCCAATAAAATTAATCTTGGTTTAGTTTTGTGCGCTGCAAATTGTTGCAGTTTCATCAAAGCCTTCGCACCATCTTCCACAATGGCTAAATTTAAAGTATCACCAACTTCCTGTATAGCACTCTGCATAAAAAAAGCATAATCTTCATCATCTTCCACGTAAAATATATCTGGCGTATTCATTATTTTATATTTTTAAAAGCTACATAAAACGTAGATCCGGCATTTAGTTTACTTTCAAACCATACCCTTCCCTGATGTCTTTCAACCACTCGTTTTACTATAGCCAGGCCAACTCCCGTTCCTTCAATTTCTTTAACATTATCCATGCGCTTAAATAGCTCAAAAACCCTGTCGTAGTATCGGTTATCAATTCCTATACCATTATCTTTAACTGCGTAAACTATTTCATCGCCTTCAATATCACCAGAAATCTCAATTATTGGCTTTTCGATCATTGAAGAGTATTTAACACTATTACTAATCAAGTTTGTAAACACTTGAGCGATCATGGTCTTATCTCCTTTTAAGTCTGGCAATTGGCCTAAAATCAATTCGGCTTTGTCTGCTTTAAAAGCCGCCCAAACTTCTGATCCAATTTCATTTAGCAAGGTTTGCATGTTAATATGCTCAAAACTAATTTCTGATCGACCAACTCTTGCCAGGTTTAAAATCTCCTTTATCAAAAAATTCATCTTATCTGCACCAACTAAAATCCGACTTAACATTTTAATTGCGGTATCATCAAGACTCTTATTTTTGAGCATTAATTCTGCATAAGTTTTAATGGATGTAAGCGGTGTTCTTAAATCATGCGATATGGTGTAACTAAAAGTATCCAATTCCTCATAAGCAGATTGCAGTTTTTCATTCAATAACCTAACTTCATTTGCTTTCTTACTTACATCATTAATAATAATCTCCCGAATGCGCAAAACGGATGCTATCTCTTCCGACTGCCATTTTTCCGAAGTGTTACTTACTTCTTCAGACCAGGATTCAAAAGATTTTCTTGGAGACAGACTGAGTAAGCCATTTTCGGAAGTTGTTTCTGGTTTATCAGGATTACCAGCCCAGTTGATATTGGTGATCAGCTCTGGCTTAAACCAAATAATCATTTCACCATGATCTTTACTAATATTGCATGCTAATATTCCAGATGCAATACTTTTATATTTTTTTGCCGGAGAATGTATTTCTGATAAACGGTGTGTGTAGTATATCGATTCATCACTGGTTGCTTTTAACCAATCTGACAATTCTATAATATCTTCCTGATCAGGTACAATACCAATAGTTTTTATATTATCTTCAAAAATGACTGCAACTCCGCTTGCATTGGTAACTTCTAAAATATTTCTTTCATGACTGGTAATGGCATCTAATAAATACTTATCCCGACTAAGATGCTCAGAAAGTATAGCTGCAGTACTTTTAAATTGCTCAACCATTTTAGCGTCTTCCTCATCCTGACGATATTCTAAAGCTGATGAGAGTATCTGGCCAATTAGCTTTGCTCCTTCTCTGGCTTTATAATCTATAAATTTTGGTGAATAATTATGGCAGGCAATTAGTCCCCATAACGCTCCATGAGAAATTAATGAGATACTGAAGCTTGAATGGACACCCATGTTCTTTAAATACTGAATATGAATGGGTGATACAGCACGCAAACCTGAGCTTGTTAAATCTAACGGTTGATCTTCTAAAAAAGTAACAATAGGAGAATCATCTTGATTAACATCAGCAATAAGCCGCGTTAAGTTTAACTTATACAACTCCCTTGCCTGTTTAGGAATGTCTGATGCCGGATAGTGCAATCCGAAGAATGGTTCCAGATCATCATTTTTATCTTCGGCAATTACTTCACCATGGCCATCATCCAGAAATTTATAGATCATTACCCGATCATAATGAATCAGTTTTTTAACTTCGCTGGCCGCACCATTTAACAGTGCAGAAATACTCTTGCCTTGTAGCATTACCGATGCAGAACGGCCGATTAAACCTTGAATATCATATTGCAGCGTTGCTGGTTCAAATTCAATGAGCCAGTTACTTTCTGATTCTGAAATAACAATATAAAAAGGGTTTTTATTGATATTTACGGGATGTGGATTGATTGCATCAAAACTTTTTCTAACAATACCCAGTTTTAATAAATCTTCAATACTAAATTCGGCCTCTTGTTGAATCAAAAAGCTATGAATTGATGAAAGTGGCTTCTCAAGAAGATCTTTAGCGGATTCATTCAAAAAGACACCAATATTATCACTAACATAAGTGATTAAAAAACTAACCTTATCTACGGCAATTAAAAAACCATGTGCCTGAACTTTACCTGGGATGTGGATGGGTTCTTTGTCACAGTTCGAAAGATCTACAGAAAAATTATTCATATATAATTTAGATGCTGCAAAAATATTAGAATTTTCTAATTAATTAATATACCTGCAACATCAGTTTAGTAAGGGATACAATTTAACAGATTAGTTTTAAGATTTATTTTTTATTTTATATTTGTTTGAATTTAAAAATCATCTTTCAAATCTTGGCTAAAAAAAATATATTGGTTGTAGAAGATAACCATGCAATATTAGATGTTATCACGCTCATTTTGGAAAGCGAAGCTTTCCATGTTGCTGGCTTAAACAATGGCATAAATTTCCTTAATTATGTTCAAGAATTCAGGCCTGACGTAATTGTAATGGACATTATGCTTCCTGACATTGATGGAAGAATACTATTAAAAGATTTGAAAGAAACATCAACAACCAGTCACATTCCGGTATTGATGATCTCGGCAAGATACCATGCAGACAACTATGTTTTGAATGGAATTGCTGCAGATGACTTTATGGCAAAACCATTTAATATTGATGAATTAATGGATAAAATTTATGCCCTTCTTGAAAAAGTAGCTTAAATTTCATCCATTAACCTACTACTTTACTCCTTTCAGTTTTAGTTTTTTCACTAAAAAAATAAGATCTTCTGATTGGAATGTTTAAAGATGCGCAGTTAAAATATAAATTAGAAAGCCACATAGCAGCAGCATCTTTTTAAATTTTAAGGCTACCAATCAACTTATTTAACTTCTTTCTTTTTTGCGGTAGTTACTTTTTTAGCATCTTTTGCTGAAGTTACTTTTTCTTCTGCTCCTTTTGCCTTTCCATCATCTGGTGCAGTAGCTTTGCTTTTCTCTGCTGATGTTTTTGAATTTTTCATCTTATTTCGTTTTATATATTTAATCCTCGGCAGTAAGCCATAATTTCGCTTCTTCTAATTCTTCGGGCTTGAATCCCTTAGCACTTCCAGGTGTTAAAAATGTAAAAAAGTTAGAAAACCATTCTACACTTTTTTCATTGCTAATCACTGCAATTTTTTTCCATTTGGTAAAATTTTGCAATCCAGCTTTCATATCCTGAATCCAAGCACCTGTAGTAAAGTTTTTCACTTCAGTTTCCAACACCAGTAAATACCTGATTTCTCCGAAACGATCAGATGTCCGGGCTAATCCAGGTAGCAGAACGTCTTTCAAGTCATTGGTGGTTACTTCTCCAGTAGCCCTTACACCAAAGATATGATCGGGTAATCCTGTAATTTCTGTTAACATATGGTGTTGGTTTTAATTTAGAACACTGTTAATACTAAAGATGTTTTGGAATAGGTGAAATTCTAAAAAGTTGTGAATCATTTAAAACTCTTAACTGATTGATTACGTTTAAAAAATATCTCTTTACAAACACGAGAAAATAAACTTATGAAAAGCAATTTAACAAAGCTATCTACTGCAGCACTAGCACTGACCTTTATGGTATCTGCCTGCTCAAATGATTCGAAAACCTCAAACAATTCGGATTCTTTAAAAACTGATTCAACTGTTAACTCCTCTTTAAAACCAGCTGGTCCGCCACCAGAATGGGGACAAAGTATTAAGCCGGAAATGCAAGCTGTTATCGAAAAATTAGCAAGTTATGGTGATAAACCAATAGAGACTTTAGATGCTACTGCTGCCAGAAAGAACCATACGCCTACAGATGCAGTAATGGATTTGATTGCAGCAAATAAAATTGAAGTACCTGCACCAAAGGTAGATACTACCGGAAAAGATATTGATGTAGTTGGTGGAAAAGTTCACCTGCGTATTTATACTCCAAAATCAGGGAACGGTCCTTTTCCTGTAATTGTTTACTATCATGGCGGTGGGTTCGTTATTGCAAATCTGGATGTATATCATGCATCGGCTCAGGGTTTGGCAGAACAAGTAAATGCGGTAGTAGTTTCTGTAGCTTATCGTTTGGCACCGGAAAACAAATTTCCTACAGCCCATAATGATGCATTTGCTGCCTATGAATGGGTAGTTAAAAATACAACAAGTATAAAAGGAGACCCAGCGAAGATTGCGGTTGTTGGTGAAAGTGCAGGAGGAAATCTGGCGGCAAATGTTTCTATCATGGCCAGAGATAAAAACATTATGGTTCCTGTTCATGAAGTTTTAGTTTATCCAATTGCTCAGGCAAATATGAATACCGAATCTTATAAAATGTATGCGAATGCTAAGCCCTTAAATAAAGCGATGATGGCTTGGTTTACTGAAAAATACGTAAACACAATGATTGAAGCGCAAGATCCAAGAATATCCTTAGTTAATGCAAAATTAAAAGGTTTGCCATCCACCACCATCATTACTGCAGAAATTGACCCTTTACATGATGACGGAACAATGCTTGCTAATAAACTGGCTGAAGCTGGCGTAAAGGTAACAAGTAGAAATTACGAAGGGGTTACGCATGAGTTCTTTGGAATGGCTGCAATTGTTCCTGAAGCTAAGGCTGCACAAGCTTATGCTGCTGATCAATTAAAAGCTGCCTTTAAATAAAAATAATTTATTCATCTGAATTGGCCATAAATAGCCAATTCAGATGAACGATTACAATCATTCCTAAATTAAGCGCCTTTCTTTGAACCTAAACTCTGCATTAACTGATCATATAGATCATCACTTGTGGCTTTCTGAGGTTTCATTTTCTTCACTGTAGCACGTTTGCCTTTTGCCTTGGCTTTAATAATTTTTAATAATTCATTGCTATAGTCATCTTTAAAAGAACTTAAATCAAATTTTGAGCTATATTGCTTAATCAATGCAAGCCCAACATCCATTTCTTTTTTTGTGATGGTAATATCATCTGCTTTGTTAAGCTCATCTAAACTTCTAATTTCCTGTTCAAATCTGATCTTAGTAATTACGATCACATTTTCCATGGGATGAATGACACAAAGATTTTCGGTATTTCTTAGCACGAAACGTCCAACACCGGCCTTACCTGATTTTTGAAGTGCTTTTAATAATAATGCGTAAGCTTTTTTTCCTTGCTTTTCGGGTTCAGTATAATAAGATGTTTCGTAATAAATAGGATTGATTTCCTTCATATCTACAAAATTCTCCAATTCTATTATTTTAGTTTTTTCTGGTGATGCTTCTTCAAAATCATGCTTTTCTAAGATTACATACCGATCCTTTAAGAAATAACCTTTCACAATTTTATCAAAAGGAACTTCCTTATGTGTTTTATCATTTACACGTTGGTAGCGGATTTTTTCATGATCGCGTTCATCCAGCATATCCAAATCCAGGTGCGTAGTTTGCACACCAGAAAATAACTTAACAGGGATATTAACTAACCCAAATCCGATTGAACCTTTCCAAATCGATCTCATAGCAGTATTTTATAATTATTTCAAATGAACATTGGACGAATTGATATTGTTTTCCAAAAATCTTTGTAAATATTAATGAAATTCTCTATAAATCTTACTGAAATAAAACTATTTAGCCTTATTTAGTGTTAACTATGTACTGTAATCTACAGTAACTCTATTGTACATTAACTTAAGTATATTATGAAAATCGCATACATTTCAACTTATCCCCCTCGCGAATGCGGTCTAGCCACTTTCAATCAAAATTTAGTGAATGCATTGAGCATTAATCCATCTTATGATGCAGACAAAAGTTTCGTTGTTGCAATGAATGAGTCTGATGATGTAAATGAGCATGCTTATCCGAATGAAGTTAAATTTGTAATTAGGCAGCAGAACCAACAGGACTATATTGAAGCGGCTAATTTCATTAATAATAGCGAAGTAGATACCTGTATAATCGAACATGAATTTGGAATTTACGGAGGCAATAGTGGCGTATTTCTTCTTTCCCTGATTAATAAATTGGAAAAACCTTTCATTACGATTTTACATACTGTATTGAAAGAACCAAATTTCATGCAACAGACCATTATTAAGGAGATTGCTTTAAAGTCTTCTAAAATTGTGGTGATGAGTAAGAAAGCGGTATTATTTTTAACCAGCATTTATCAAATTCCAAGTACTTCTATAAAATTGATTGAGCATGGGGTGCCAGATCTTGAGCCTATCGTTAACAATGAGGTTTCAAAAAGCGAATTATTCAGGAATAGAAAAGTTCTTTTTACGTTTGGCTTAATTAGTCGAAACAAAGGTTTGGAAACTGTGATCAAGGCTTTGCCGAGCATTGTAGCGCAGCATCCTGATGTGTTATATGTTATTTTAGGAAATACTCATCCTGGTGTGGTGAAACATAATGGTGAAGAATACCGTGACAGTTTAAAAGCTTTAGCTAAAGATTTAGGCGTAGAAAACAATATTGCTTTTGTTAATAAATTTGTATCTGAAAATGAACTTCATCAATATTTAACTGCATGCCATTTATATATTACACCATATCTTAATGAAGCTCAAATTACCAGCGGAACTTTATCATATGCTATTGGTGCTGGCGCAGCTGTGGTTTCTACTCCTTATTGGCATGCAGAAGAGCTTTTAGCTGAGAAACGTGGAAGGTTATTTGATTTTAAAGATGATGTTGCATTGGCGAATATTGTGAATGAATTGCTTTCTGACGAAAGCAAATATCATGAACTTAAAGGGAATGCTTACCAGTATGGGCTAAAACTAAGGTGGCCTGCTATTGGTAATGTGTATTTAAAAACTTTACAAAACGCTATAGATGCCGGAGAGAAACCTAGAAGAATAAGTCCACCAATTATTGATGTAGAAAAGATGCCGGCGCTTAATCTTAGTCACATCAACTTGTTAACTGATGATACTGGAATTATTCAACATGCTCGTTTCGGTATTCCGAATCTTAAAGAAGGATATTGCATAGATGATAATGCCAGGGCATTAATATTAGCCTTAATGGCCTATGAGCAAAATAAAAATCACTCGGCATTGAAATTGATGCCCATCTACCTGAGTTTTATTCAATATATGCATACAGATGATGGAAATTTCAGGAACTTTTTAAGTTTCAATCGAAATTATTTGGATGAAGTGGGTTCTGAAGATTCATTTGGGAGAACAATATGGTCTTTGGGTTATTTAATAAGTGTAGCACCAAATAATTCTTACCGTGAATTTGGAAGGGAGCTTTTTTCCAATTCAGTTGCTCATTTTAAAGCACTAAGGCACTTAAGAGGCATGGCCAATACGCTTATTGGTGTTGCTTATTATTTGAGTGTACACCCGGGAGATGAATTGATCATAAAAGAAGCTAACCAATTAGCCAATAGTTTAAAAAATGCATACAAAGCCAATAAGGATGAAAACTGGCATTGGTTTGAAGATATACTAACTTATGATAATGCCATCTTACCATTAGCACTTTTACATCATTTTGAGGCAACTGGTAATATAGAGTCTTACAAAATAGCGATGGAAAGCATTGATTTTTTAAATAGTTTTTCTTTTGAAAATGGCTATTTAAATCCAGTAGGTAACGCTGGTTGGATGAAGAAGCATGAAAAAAACCCAATATACGATCAGCAAGCTATTGAAACAATGGCGATGGTGCTTTTATATGGTAAGACCTATGATGTTACAAAAGATAATAAATACCTTAGTTTAATGTACACCAGTTATGAATGGTTTCTAGGTAAAAATAGTTTACACATTCCATTATACGATTTTGAAACACACGGTTGTGCAGATGGCTTACAGTTTAATAGCGTAAATAGAAATCAAGGCGCAGAAAGTACACTGGCTTATTTTGTTTCTCATTTAGCAGTGTTAAAAGCTGCAGAAGCAGAATATGAAACCCTCTCTCCTCCTCTGTTTGAGGAAGGTGAATATGCAAAAACGAAAAAATTTTAAGTAAATGTTAGAAGGCTGATTCAAATTGAATCAGCCTTTTTTGTGTTTATTAAATATATTTAATTTTAAATTCTCGATCTAAAGCCTAAGTACATAAAAGAGACTTTAATTAATTATCGAACTTAGGCTGACTTAAATTATGCCTTTCCATTTTCTAACAACTTATTTAATAACAATTCCAGGTTAACCGTCGCAAAGGATGAACTATAATCAGATAGTCCATAGGGAATGATCAGTTCGCCATTACTTACGATAGAACCGCATGAATAAACCACGTTGGGTACATATCCTTCACGTTCATCATTATTTGGGATAATTAGCGGTTCTTTTAAATGACCAATTTCTTTACCCGGGTCATCCAGATCAAGCAATACCACACCTATACAGTAACGCCTCATTGGCCCCACCCCGTGTGTAATCACTAACCAGCCCTTTTCTGTTTCAATTGGCGAACCACAATTCCCTATTTGAACCAGTTCCCAGTCATAACGAGGCTGTTTAAGTAGAATAGGATTTTCCCAAACATTTACCTTATCAGAAAACATAAGGTAATTATTCCATCCGTCAATTCTACTCATCATCACATACTTTCCATTTATTTTACGTGGAAATAGTGCAAGGTTTTTATTTTGTGCCCCATCACCGTATAATGGAATAACTTTAAACTCATAGAAATCTTCTGTCTGCACCAATTTTGGAATAATGAGCGAACCATCAAAAGCGGTATAGGTAGCGTAGTATAAAACTTTCCCGTCATCCTTAACAAACTTTACAAAACGGGCATCTTCAATTCCTTTACGCTCAAATTCTGAAATGGGAAAAATAACACGGTCTGATATATCTGTATCTTTAGAGAAGGAAATCGTATGATAGGTATCTGATAGCCAAAGCACTTTATCATACTCAATTAACCGGGTAGGGTTTTCGGTATGCAGGTTTTTAGAGTCCTTGATAATATTGCTCAAACTGGTATATTCAAATTTGTCATCAAGTTTAGCTTCTATCTCTTCAATCACTGATGGATCAATCTGTGCGTAAGCTGCTTTTTTAAAGAATAACTTTTTAACGTAAATTGCATTTTTAACTACCTCAGCTTCATCTACATAATTCCCCACAGGTAAAACCTGGATATTATTGTTTTTATCAATCAGTGCACGGCGAAAAACAATAGAAGATATATGTCCTTCACCTACAGCCCTGAAACTAATAATGACTCTTTTCTCCCCTTCAACCAAATCAGTTTGATCAGGATCATCTACAATACTCGGATTAAAAAAGGCTGCAGATTCAATTGAATATTCATGTGTGAAGTATGCACCAATGAGTAATCTTGTATATTGATCCAGGTCTTCTACATCCTTACCCAGGGCAGTGAATTGTTTTTTTAACTTTTTACAGTGTCGATTTAAAATTTTGGTAATGTTTCGGTGTCGTTTAGAATATTCCTGTAGTATTGGCGAAATCAATGAAAATACTTTCTCATCTGAAAACTCTAAAACTTTTCGAATTACTTCTAAGGCTCTTTCTTCTCCGTTAAAAAAAAAACGGGCAATTACTCGTTTGGTATCAGGGTTAACCTTAACAGGTTTACGTTCTATATATAATCTCATTATCTAATCAATGTTTTGAAAGTTATTGTTAATTTTTAACAATTTGCATGAACTATAGTAACTAAAGTTACAACTTAATTGTTTATATTATTTATCCATTTGATGATAATTTCTACCTTTAACTCATAATCCTATTTTAAAAATCCCGCAAATGTATTCACCAAAAATTTCAGCTTCAACTATTCCTATTAATGAAGAATTGCGCCAGCAAAAATTATCAGAATATGAAATTGTAGATACACCTGCTGAAAAAAGCTTTGATCATTTTGTACAACTGGCCGCGGATATATTCAAAATGCCAAATGCTGTTTTAGGATTTTTTGCTGAAGATGGGATTTTTATAAAAGCTGCAATTGGCAATCCATTGGATTCAAATGGCAATCAGCATCTTTATAATTTGCTAAAAGAGACGGATAATGTTGGTGCAATAAACATTACACAACAATTTGCCAACGTTAGCAAACCACCTATTCCCTTTATTATAGCTGCTGCTATTAAATCAGCGGATGGTTTACTTTTGGGTGCTTTAGTAGTATATGGAGACGATCCTTATATCACTACTTCAAACCAATTAAACATGTTGAACATGCTGGCAGAAATGATTGCTGATAAACTGGAAGTGAGAAAGGCATTACGAAAAACACTAAGGGCACAGGATGACCGCCTGCATGTGCTGATTCATGACCTTAAAAACCCTATGACGACCATTTCATTACAATCTGAATTGGTGGGTAGAATCCCTGATGCTGATGATAGAACTGTAACCATCGCTGGAAAAATCAATCATCAATCGAAACGGATGGTAGACCACCTGAACCAGATTCTAAGTTCGGCCAGAAAAGAAAACGGGTCTTTTAAACCGCAGAAAAATAAGATCGATCTTGGGGAACTTTTATCCAAAAGCATTAAGGATTTACAAATTATTACCAGAGATAAAAGACAGTTTTTTAACATTCGCATAGATACACCGGTAGAAATTTTTGGAGATGAAGTTAAACTCAGTGAACTTTTTTATCAATTACTCCATAATGCCAGTAAATTCTCGCATGCTGATAGTGAAATTGTGATCACGCATCAAATTGCTGAAAATCTGGTTACCATTGCGATTAAAGACCATGGTGTTGGACTAAGCACAGATGACCTCGACCTTTTATTCATCAAGTTTTCACGATTAAGTTCAACACCAACCAACCACGAAAACTCAAACGGATTGGGCTTAATTGTAGCCAGAATGTTTACCGATATGCATAAGGGCAAACTGTGGGCAGAAAGTGATGGGAAAGGAAAAGGTACGACCTTTTTTGTAGCATTACCAATTAAGTAATATCCAATAATTCTACTAATTTCATCTCTTCCAAAACACTTCTTTCAGGAGTGCCGGTTTTTTGAAAAGACCATCTGATCAGCCGAATCAAACCGTCTTCTATTTCTATGCCGGTAATATCACCATCACTAAAACAACAACAACCACTGTTAAAATAACCTGGTTTGTATGCTTTAAATTCAGGTGCCTCATCGCCCTTTTTAACACGTTTCTTTAACTCTTCATTTAATTTATCAATTTCGGGTTGTTGATGCTGAATCGTTGCATTTTTAAGTTTCAAATAAATTCGCTCCAGGTGTGTAAGTGATGCAAATACGGGCTGGTGTGTGTGCCCGGTAATTAATGCGGTATCTCTTTGATCTGCCTGCCAGCTGTACATCATACCATTGTGTAGCGTTTTCAGCTGATTATCATAGGCTGGTGTGTTGGGGTTAATCTGTAAATAAGATTGCAGCGGTGCCCATACCGTACTTACAAACCACTTACTAAACCAATTTCCATCACTTTGTAAATCGCCCTGATGGCCATGGGTGAGAAAAACATTCAGGAACTGATTTTGAAACTTCATTCTTAAAATCACACCTTCGTAAACCGAAATCTTTTTTCCGTAAATGCGATTGAGGTTAAAACCAGCCAGGGGATCATTATCCCAGTAAAGATCATGATTTCCAAAAATTTTTGTAAAAGCATTGCGGCGGATAAATAACTTTTCCCGTTCGAAAGTTTGCTTATTGTGTTTAATAACCGATTCCAATAAATTCTCCCACAGTTCCTCACTATCACCCAGATTGATGTAGTGGAACAGTTTGTTGTTATAATAATCCAGTGCTTGCAAATAATTACGTTCTGCCAGCATAAAATCATCTGCATTATCACGGGCACCCTTGTGCTGATCAGAAAAAATAATAAACTTATCTTTTTCCGTAATTTCAAATATTAAACCCCGTTTTCCCGGCTCGCTGGTAATGGTATTAAAAAGTTTGGTTAAAGCTTCATGAATACGTTTAAGATTTGGTCGTGATCCAAACCTGTTCGACATTCTAATTACCCAATTACCAAACAGACGTTGCAAAAATTTACGCATTAACACTTCACTATTAAAATTTAAACATAGCAAAATTAAGGTTAAACGATGATCAACTATTCTATATATTTACAATAATGAAATTCTTTAGCCTTTTACTATTATTTTTTTACTCGGCCGCTCAAGCTCAAAAAATACCGGCAGATACTTCTTTTAGTGTGTATACAACCTATCTAAAGGAGAAAAAAAAGCGCCCCTATATTAGCATTGCACAACCATTATCAAAGGGTAATTTCAAAACCAAAAGCAATATCATTTACGCTAAATATCCAACCGGAAATTTGTCACTTGATGTGATTTATCCAAAGCAAAACAACAAATTGTTACCAGCTGTACTATTTGTTTTTGGCGGTGGCTGGCGATCTGGTAATCGTTCTCAAAACATTCCACTTGCGCAAAAAATGGCTCAAAATGGTTATGTTACCATCACTACCGATTATCGTTTATCCACTCATGCAAAGTTTCCGGCGGCAGTGTATGATCTCAAAAACACCATCCGATGGATCAAAGCAAATGCAATAAAGTATCATATCGATACCACCAAGATTGCCATAACAGGATTTTCTGCCGGTGGTCAGCTGGCGGCTTTAGTTGGCACCACCAATAACGATACTCAATTCGAAAAAGAGAAAATAAATGGGCATACGAGCAATGTTCAGGCAGTAATTGATGTTGATGGCGTACTGGCTTTTGATCATCCCGAATCTGCGGAGGTAAGCACAGATCCTAACCGAAAATCAGTTGCGGCCATCTGGCTCGGAGCAGAATTAAATGAAAACCCGGCCTTGTGGCATCATGCATCAGCACTTAACCATGCAGATCAGCACACCGTTCCATTGCTATTTATTAATAGTGCTATGCCACGTTTTCATGCAGGAAGAGATGATCTCATAGCTAAAATAAAACCTTTTGGCATTTATTCTGAAATTCATACCTTACCTGATACTCCTCATCCTTTTTGGCTATTTAATCCCTGGTTTGAGCAGGTTTCTGCTATCATGTTGAATTTTTTAGATCGGCAGTTTAAGCAAATTCAAAAGTAACTGACTTTTAAAAGGTAAATAAGGAATTCGATTCTGTTTTTAGAAATAATTTTACTAATTTCGTTAGCATTGAAACGATCAGGAAGCGCAGATTTACCTTTACATTATGGCCATGTTCCACTCTGGCTATCGCAGCGCATGGCAAAACTTGGTCTGGCCATAGTGGAGTCCATTTTATTGGAATATGGCAAAGCTGAAGTTATCCGAAGATTAAGTAGTCCGTTCTGGTTTCAAAGCTTGGGTGCGGTAATGGGCATGGATTGGCACTCATCAGGCATTACGACCTCTATAATGGGTGCACTAAAAAAATCGATTAATCCTCTTTCTAAAGAGTTGGGTATTTACATTTGTGGTGGAAAGGGAAAATCCAGTAGGGAAACACCTCATGAGCTTTTTAAAATTGCTGATCAAACAGGTTTAAATGGAATTGAACTGGTAAGGGCCAGTAAATTGAGTGCAAAGGTAGATAATACTGCAATTCAGGATGGATTTCAATTGTACCTTCATAGTTTTATACTCAGCAGCGATGGCGACTGGGCCGTTGTTCAGCAAGGCATGAGCGATGCCAGTTCTACAGCGAGAAGATATCACTGGCATTCTGAAAACTTAAAGTCATTTGTTGAGGAACCTCATACGGGTATTTGTGGCATTAATCAAGGTAAAATCCTTAACCTGACTTCAAATGAAGCTGATGTTACCCGCAAAACCTTAATGGGTATGACAGCAGAATCACCAGATCGAATGATTTCTGAAATTCAAAGGCTGGTTATGCCCAACCACCATGAAGTAAAATCGAAAGATGTTGACCTTAAACGTTTGGGCAGTATTTTATGGTTAGCTCACGATAAACAACCTGTAGATTTTGAATCTCTTTTATTATTGGAAGGCATGGGCCCAAGAACCTTACAATCTATGGCTTTAGTTAGTGAGGTTATTTACGGTACACCATCTCGTTTTTCTGATCCAGCGAGATATTCCTTTGCGCACGGTGGTAAAGACGGACATCCTTTTCCGGTACCTGAGCAGGTTTACGATGAGACTATTTCCCAATTGCAAAAAGCTGTGGAAAAAGCCAAAATTGGTGAAACCGATAAGCAACAAGCGATTAAATCACTTCATCAAATTGCTAAAAAAGCAGAACAGGATTTTATTCCAAACCTGGATTTTGATAAAGTGATTGAAAAGGAACGGGCTGAAAGTTGGAAATACGGTGGTAGAACTATTTTTGGAAAACAGAAGCCACCGAGAAATGAGCAGCTTAAATTGTTTTGAAAGGTTTTTATCATTTGTGAGGCAGCTTTTTCAGTCAAGATATTGTAGCGAACCAGATTGCTTCACGCCTCCGCTAAGCCTTACCCTTCGGTTCGCAATGACGGATTTTTTGTTGCTACTTTGCCACCTGGTCCTTGCGAGAAGGAACCTCCGACCTTTCTGGGAAGCAATATATTGTAGCGAATCAGATTGCTTCACGCCTCCGATAAGCCTTGCCCTTCAGCTCGCAATGACGGATTTTTTGTGGCTATTTTGCCTCCTGGTCTTTGCTAGGAGGAACGACAGCCTTCACTGACCTTTCGGGGAAGTAATCTATTAGAGCGAATCAGATTGCTTCACGCCTCCGCTAAGCCTTACCCTTCAGTTCGCAATGACGGATTTTTTGTTGCTATTTTGCCTACTTGTCTTTGCTAGGAGGAACGACAGCCTTCACTGACCTTTCGGGGAAGCAATCTATTAAAGCGAATCAGAATGCTTCACGCCTCCGCTAAGCCTTACCCTTCGGTTCGCAATGACGGATTTTTCGTGGCTACTTTGCCTCCTGGTCCTTGCGAGAAGGAACCTCCGACCTTTCTGGGAAGCAATATATTGTAGCGAATCAGATTGCTTCACGCCTCTGATAAGCCTTACCCTTCAGTTCGCAATGACGGGATTTTTGTTGCTACTTTGCCTCCTGGTCCTTGCAAGGAGGAACCCTCCTACCTTTCGGGTAAGCAATCTATTGTAGCGAACCAGATTGCTTCACGCCTCCGCTAAGCCTTACTCTTCAGTTCGCAATGACGGATTTTTCATGGCTACTTTGCCTCCTGGTCCTTGCGAGAAGGAATGACAGCCTGCCCCGACCTTTCGGGGAAGTAATCTATTAGAGCAAATCAGATTGCTTCATGCCTCTGCTAAGCCTTACCCTTCAGTTCGCAATGACGGATTTTTCATGGCTACTTTGCCTCCTGGTCCTTGCGAGAAGGAACCTCCGACCTTTCGGGGAAGCAATCTATTGTAGCGAACCAGATTGCTTCATGCCTCTGCTAAGCCTTACCCTTCAGTTCGCAATGACGGATTTTTCATGCCTACTTTGCCTCCTGGTCCTTGCGAGAAGGAATGACAGCCTGCCCCGACCTTTCTGGGAAGCAATCTATTGTAGCGAATCAGATTGCTTCACGCTTCCGCTAAGCCTTGCCCTTCAGTTCGCAATGACGGATTTTTCGAGGCTACTTTGCATCCTCGTTCTTGCAAGGATGACGATCGAGTTAGCTCAATACATTACAAACAAAAAAGGTCGTAGCTTAAGCCACGACCTTAAAATATATAATTTAAACCTACTTAAGCATAAGCTACAGCATCTTTAGATGCTAATTTAGTTACCCCCATTAAGTATTCATCTACTTTACGGGCGGCTTCCCTACCTTCAGAAATGGCCCAAACCACCAACGATTGTCCGCGACGGGTATCTCCTGCTGCAAAAATTTTACCAATATTGGTTTGATAAGTGTGCTCTGAGGCTTTTACGTTTCCACGATTATCCAGTTCTACACCTAATTTTTCAATCAATCCTTCTTTTTGTGGATGAAGGAAACCCATTGCTAAAAACACCAGTTCGCAAGGTAGATCTCTTTCTGTACCAGCAACCTCTTTAAACGTTAGCGGTCTGCCAGATGGATCGATTTCCCATTCTACATCTACCACTTTTAATGCTTTCAGGTTTCCATTTTCATCAGCAATAAAATTTTTGGTATTTACAGACCAGGCTCTTTGAGCACCCTCTTCATGAGAAGAAGTATTTTTCAATAGCATCGGATAAGTTGGCCATGGCATATTTTCAGTACGCGATTGTGGTGGCATCGGCATAATCTCAAATTGGGTTACTGATTTAGCACCATGGCGATTTGAAGTTCCGATACAATCTGAACCCGTATCACCACCACCAATTACGATTACATTTTTACCTGTAGCTAAAATATTTTCTGCGGTAATTTCTCTGTTGGCTACACGTTTGTTCTGCTGCTTCAGAAAGTCCATTGCAAAGTGAACACCTTTAGCTGAACGGCCTTCAATAGGCAAATCGCGTGGAATGGTTGATCCACCGGCTAAAACAATCGCATTGTAGTCTCTCAATAAGGTACTGATTTCTACATTCTCACCCACATTGGCATTGCATTTAAAAATGATGCCTTCCTCTTTCATTAAATCAATCCGACGATCAACTACGTTTTTCTGCAATTTAAAATCCGGAATACCATATCTTAATAGGCCACCTGGTGCATCATCACGCTCGAAAACCGTTACCTCGTGACCAACTTTATTCAATTGAGCTGCAGCAGCTAATCCGGCCGGACCTGAACCAATAACAGCCACTTTTTTACCTGTTCTGATTAATGGCGCCTTTGCTTTAATAAATCCTTTGTCGAAAGCGATTTCTATAATATGCTTTTCAATTTCTTCAATGGCCACCGGCGGACGATTGATTCCTAATACGCAAGCTGATTCGCATGGTGCGGGGCAAATTCTTCCTGTAAATTCGGGAAAGTTATTGGTGCTTAATAAAATATTGGCAGCGAGTTCCCATTTTGCCTGATATACAGCATCATTAAATTCTGGAATCACGTTACCTAACGGACAACCTGACTGGCAGAAAGGAACGCCACAATCCATACAGCGGGCTGCCTGATTATTTAATTCTTGTGCGGGTAATTCATTTAAAAATTCTCCGTAGTGTTTAACACGAGTATTAGCCTCTTCTCTTGTGGGCGCAACTCTGTCGTATTCTTGAAATCCTGTTACTTTTCCCATGGCTTAGTGCGTTTTTACTTGTTGATTACGTTTGGCTAAAACTGCTTTGTATTCTTTAGGGAATACTTTTACAAAATGGTTAGATTGTGTTTTCCAATCACTTAAGATAAATTCTGCTACCTTACTATCTGTTAAGCGAATATGTGTTTTAAGTAGCGCCAATATGCGTTGTTCATCTTCTGATTGTAATGGATCAAGATCTACCATTTCTTTATTGCATTTTCGTGCAAAAGTTCCATTGGCATCGTAAATCCAGGCTACACCACCACTCATTCCGGCGGCAAAATTACTTCCGGTATCTCCAAGAATCAATACTTCACCGCCAGTCATATATTCGCATCCGTGATCACCAACACCTTCTACAACTGCTGTTGCACCAGAGTTACGTACCGCAAAACGTTCACCGGCTTTACCACGGGCAAATAATTCACCAGAGGTTGCACCGTAAAGCGCTACGTTACCAATAATGATATTTTGCTCTGGTACAAATGTACAGGCTGAGAATGGATAAATAGCTAAACGTGCACCAGATAACCCTTTACCTACGTAGTCATTCGCTTCGCCCTCTAATGATAAGGTTACACCTCTTGTATTGAAAGCACCGAAACTCTGCCCTGCAGAACCTACAAATTTAAAGTTGATGGTATCTGGAGGTAAACCAGCGCCCAAATGCACTTTAGAAATCTCATTGGATAACATGGTACCTAAAGAACGATCTGTATTTTTTACGTTGAAACTTGCGAAAACCGGCTCATTATTAAGTATGGCTGGCTGTGCAGCTGCAATTAACTGATGATCTAACACATGCGTTAAACCATGATCCTGGACTTCTGTATTGTACAATGGCAAACCATTGTCTTCTGCTTTATAAAGAATTGCAGATAGGTCCAGGTGTTTTAGTTTCCAGTCTTCTGCCGGTAATTCACGCAATTTTAAAATATCAGCTTGTCCAACCATTTCGTGAATGGTTCTAAAACCGAGCTCAGCCATAATTTCGCGTAATTCTTCTGCCAGGAAATTAAATAAATTGACCACATGACTTGCGTCTCCGCTAAATAATTTCCTTAATTCAGGATCTTGTGTAGCCACGCCTACCGGACAAGTGTTTAAATGGCATTTGCGCATCATGATACACCCAGCTGTAACCAGAGCAGCTGTAGCCACTCCCCATTCTTCAGCGCCTAAAAGTGCTGCGATGGCAATGTCTCTACCTGTTTTAAGTTGTCCATCCGTTTGTAGAACGATGCGATTGCGTAATTTATTCTTCACCAGCGTTTGGTGTGCTTCTGCCAATCCAAGCTCCCAAGGTAAGCCAGCGTGTTGAATGGATGTTAGTGGTGATGCACCGGTACCTCCATCAAAACCTGATACCAAAATTACATCTGCGTGTGCTTTGGCTACACCAGCAGCAATTGTACCTACCCCTGCTTTAGAAACTAATTTTACATTGATTCTTGCTGCACGGTTTGCATTTTTCAAATCATATATTAACTGTGCTAAATCTTCAATGGAATAGATATCGTGGTGTGGCGGAGGAGAAATTAATCCTACGCCGGGTGTTGAGTGACGAACTTTTGCAATCCAATCGTCTACCTTATGGCCAGGCAATTGCCCACCTTCACCTGGTTTTGCACCTTGAGCCATTTTAATCTGCAGCTCATCAGCATTGGTTAAATAATAACTGGTTACACCAAAACGAGCGGATGCTACTTGTTTAATGGCCGAACGCATACTGTCGCCATTTTCCATTTTAGTATAGCGCATTTCATCTTCACCGCCTTCACCTGTATTGCTTTTTCCACCAATACGGTTCATTGCAATGGCTAAGGTAGAGTGTGCCTCATGAGAAATGGAACCGAATGACATGGCGCCTGTTGCAAATCTTTTTAAAATGGCCTCAGTAGATTCCACCTCATGTAAGGGAACTGCCGGACGGCTATAATTAAAATCAAACAATCCACGGATGGTATAAGCTTGTTGCGTTTGCTCATTAACCAATTTAGAGTATTGTTTAAAAATATTGTAATCGTTTTTGCGGGTTGCGTTTTGCAGTAAATGGATGGTTTGAGGATTAAATAAATGTGCCTCTCCTTTACGTCTGAATTTATAAGTACCACCTGCAGGCAATAAGTTTTCAGTTTGGGTAGTTGGTCCGAAGCTACGGTGATGTTTAATCAGCGTTTCTTTAGCAATTTCATCTAAACCTAAACCGCCGATACGCGAAACGGCTCCTGTAAAGTAAGTGTTAACCACTTGTTTGTTCAATCCTAAAATTTCAAAAATCTGTGCACCCTGATAAGATTGTAGTGTAGAGATTCCCATTTTGGAGAAGATCTTTAACAAACCGCTGTTAACTGCATAGATATAATTTTTGGTTAACTGTTCTGCTGATAAACCTGATTCGTTCTGGAAGCCATTAATCGTTTCTAAAGCCAAATAAGGGTTGATTGCTGTTACGCCAAAGCCTAGTAGTGTAGCAAAATGATGTACTTCCCAGATATCTCCGGCTTCGATTACAATACCTACAGCACCACGGTAACCTTTACGAATTAAGTGATGGTGCACTGCAGAAACGGCCAGTAATGATGGCATAGCCGCATGTTCAGAATCGATTGCCCTATCCGTTAATACAATTACCTGAAAACCGTCTTCAACAGCATCAACTGCGTAACGGCATAAACGATCCAGCGCTTTTGCCATTGCACCGGGCTTACCATCGGCCCTGAAATAGGTTTGCAATGTTTTGGCCTGGAATACACCTGTATCAATACTTCTAAGTTTTTCTAACTCCTGATTGGTTAATATAGGATGTTTGATGGCTACGCAATGTGCCTGCAAAGGATTTTGTTCCAGCAGGTTTCCATTACTACCCATGAAACTGGCCAGACTCATCACTACTTTTTCGCGAATCGGATCGATTGGAGGATTGGTTACCTGTGCAAATAATTGCTTAAAATAGTTAGATAAGTGTTGTGGGCGTTTTGATAAAATGGCCAGCGGTGTATCTGTACCCATTGAACCGATAGGCTCTTTGGCTTCAATAGCCATTGGTTTTAATAATAAATCTATATCTTCTCTACTATAACCAAAAACTTGCTGATATTTAAAAATAGACTCTTCTGAAAGACCGGTAAACATTACACGGGGATCAGGTAATTCTTCCAGGCGGATTTGATATTGATTAATCCAGTCTGCATAAGGACTGCCTCCACAAACTTTAGTTTTAATTTCGTCATCACTAATGATCCTGCCCTGCTCCATGTCTACTACAAACATTTTACCCGGGGTTAAGCGTCCTTTTTCGATGATGGTACTTTGATCAATGGCTAATGCTCCAGCTTCTGAACCCATGATTACACGGTCATCAGAAGTAATGGCGTAGCGAGACGGACGTAAACCGTTGCGGTCTAAAGTAGCGCCAATCAATTTACCATCTGTAAAAGCAATTGCTGCAGGCCCATCCCATGGCTCCATCAAAGTGGCGTGGAATTCATAGAAGGCTCTCTTTACAGGGTCCATATCTTCATTGCCATCCCATGCTTCGGGAACCAACATCATTAATACATGTGGTAACGTTCTGCCAGCGTGAAGCAATAACTCAATTACATTATCTAAACAGCCTGAATCGGAATTGGTCTCATCGATTACCGGCAATAACATATCCAGTTCTTCTTTAGTAAAATAGGCAGATGCAAAAGATTTTACACCAGCCCTAAACCAGTTCAGGTTACCTTGCAGGGTATTAATTTCGCCATTATGAGCAATAAAACGGAAAGGTTGTGCCAATCGCCACGAAGGAAAAGTATTGGTTGCAAAGCGAGAGTGTACCAAGCCTAAAGCAGAAACCATTCTTTTATCGCTCAGGTCTTTAAAATAAGTACGAACCTGTAAAGAGGTTAACTGACCTTTGTATATAATGGTTTGCGCAGATAGCGAAACGATGTAAAAATCTTTTCCGCCGTTTACCGTATTAGCAATTAATTTAATCAGGTAATTTTTAAAAATATAAAGTTTGCGTTCGAAATCTGCACCTGGATTCACTGCATAAGGGCGGGCAATAAATACCTGCTCAATTTCCGGCTCTACTGAAAGTGCCATGTTGCCAATATCGGTGGTATCAACGTCAACCTTTCTGAAGCCTAAAATTTCTAATCCTAATTTTTCTGCAGCGCGATAAATCAGTTCTCTGCATTCTTCTCTTGATCTGATATCCTTCGGCATAAATAACATGCCCACACCATAATTATTGGTTTCGGGCAGGCTAAAGCCAGCTTTTAAGCATTCGTCATAAAAAAATTCGTGAGGAATCTGAATCATGATACCCGCTCCATCGCCTGTATTTGGTTCTGCTCCACATGCCCCTCTATGATCTAGATTTTCTAAGATAGTAAGTGCATCGGAGATGATTTGATGCGATTTTCGCCCTTTCACATGTGCAACGAACCCGATACCGCAGGCATCGTGTTCAAATTGCGCGTCGTACAATCCACTGTTTGGTTCCATTCTTTGCTCGTTAGTTTGTTAGTGTATAGGAAACACTAAGATATAAAAAACGATTGTTAAATTACAGAGTTGTTACGATTTTTGGAATAATTTTAGTTTTTAAACAATTTTAACTGATAATATTAAAATATAGCTAAATATTGTTAAGGATAATTACAATTATAATAATGGCTCTTTATCTATAAAGATGCCTCTTCTGGATTTATTTTAAAAGGTATTTCAGTCAACTTAAGAAGTTTTTATGGTCGTGAGTAATGGGAAAACGTCGCCAGTTTTAATATGAGTTCATAGCAATACTAGTGAAAATCGCATAAAGTAAATTTATTAGAAGCTAAATCAGACTGACGAAGTTTCCCTCCCCGCTATTCCATCGAAACTTCGTAAGTCGGGTTAACTTTCGAAGGCGAGAAACATGGCAAAACTTTGCATGTTTAAATGTGAATATTGGCAAGATTAACAAAGATTGCATATATAGCAAATGTATTAGAAGCTAAATCAGACTGACGAAGTTTCCCTCCCCGCTATTCCATCGAAACTTCGTAAGTCGGGTTAATTCGTGAAGTTTCGAAGGCCAGAAGCATAGAAAAACTTCGTAAGTTTAAATGTGAATTATTGACAAGATTAACAAAGATTGCATATAGCAATGTATTAGAAGCTAAATCAGACTGACGAAGTTTCCCTCCCCGCTATTCCGTCGAAACTTCGTAAGTCGGGTTAACTTGCGAAGTTTCGAAGGCCAGAAGCATATTAAAATTTCGTAAGTTTAAATGTGAATTAATGGCAAGATTAACAAAGATTGCATATAGCAAATGTTTTAAAAGCTCAATCAGACTGACGAAGTATCCCTCCGCGCTATTCTGTCGAAACTTTGTAAGTCGGTTAACTTGCGAAGTTTTGAAGGCCAGAAACATGGCAAAACTTTGCATGTTTAAATGTGAATATTGGCAAGATTAACAAAGATTGCATATATAGCAAATGTATTAGAAGCTAAATCAGACTGACGAAGTTTCCCTCCCCGCTATCCTATTGAAACTTCGTAAGTCGGGTTAATGTAAGAACTATTCATCTCTTAACAATTTTATTATCGTATTAATCAGTTAGATAGCATATATCATTAAAAAATTCCAGAAATGCATTTTGCAAAACAACTTCTTTTTCTACCTTTGTGCCGGGCAAGTCTTTTACGACCAGCTCCCTTTGAACTCCCCCAGGATGGGAACATAGCAAGGGTAGAAGGTTGTAGCGGTGCGATAGAAGTTGCTTGCCCATTTTTTTCTTTTTCCCTTAATGCCTCCGATGTGAAATCGGAGTAAACTCTGAAGGGGCCATTAAATTCTTCAGGGTTCGAATCTGTAAAACTCAAATATTTAAGAATTTATAACCATGAAATTTTTTATCGACACAGCAAATCTTGATCAAATCAGAGAAGCTCATGATCTTGGCATTTTAGACGGCGTAACTACCAATCCTAGCTTAATGGCTAAAGAAGGTATCACTGGCGAAGAAAATGTAATTAACCATTATAAAGCCATTTGCGATATCGTTGAAGATAACGTAAGTGCAGAAGTGATTGCCACTACATTTGACGAGATTGTTAAAGAGGGTGAAGCTTTAGCTGCTTTAAATCCTAAAATCGTTGTTAAGGTACCAATGATTAAAGATGGTGTTAAAGCCATTAAACATTTCTCTTCAAAAGGAATTAAAACCAATTGTACGCTAATCTTTTCTGCCGGACAAGCATTACTTGCTGCTAAAGCCGGAGCAACATATGTTTCTCCTTTTTTAGGCCGTTTAGATGATATTTCAAGCGATGGCTTGGTTTTAATTGAAGACATCAGAACTATTTTTGATAATTACGGATATGAGACTCAAATTTTAGCAGCTTCAATTCGTGGACCTTTACATATTGTAAATTGTGCAAAGTTGGGTGCTGATGTAATCACCGCTCCTTTAGCTGCAATTGCTGGTTTATTAAAACACCCATTAACTGATTCAGGTTTAGCGACTTTCTTAGCAGATCATGCTAAGGCAGCAGGGAAGTAAGTTGTGAGTTCGGAGTTTTTAGTCGGGAGTTTAGAGTCCTAAGTCTGGAGTCTAAAAGCTTTTAAATAACAAATCCTAAGTTTTAAGTAGAGACCTGCCTGAGACTTAGGATTTTTTTATTGAATGGGATTTTTTCAAGGAGTTGACTGGTTGGTGAGCCACCAAACCGGGAGGTAGTTGTATATAAGAGTTTGGAGGGGAGAGTTACAAGCGTACAAAACTCTTAAGTTATTATTGAACTTAAGAGTTTTGTGTGTTAAAGAAATACGACTTAAGACTCTATACTAATGACTCGCGACTCAGAACTTCCTTCACCTTTTCATAACTAATTTGCTCATCGGGTGCAATTAGAATGCCCTTTACTCCTGCCCCATTCGCCGCTTCCACGTCTCTTGGTTTATCGCCAATCATAACAGACTGTGCCGGATCTATGTCATACATATCAATTGCATCTAATATCATTCCTGATGCTGGCTTCCGGCACTTGCATTCGCCACCCACTGTTGGGTGATGTGGGCAATAATAAAAGCCAGCAATATCAGCACCTTTTGCTACAAATGCATTCCTTAACATTTGGTGCATAATGGCGAGTTCCTGCTCTGTATATCGCTTCAAGGCGATACCGCCCTGATTGGTAATCACAATAAGCAAATAACCTTCATCATAAAACTTTTTTAAAACCGGAATCTGGTAGTCGAGAATTTTGAAGTCTTCAACCCGACAGATGTAATCGTATATTTCGTGATTAAGCACGCCATCACGATCAAGGAAAATTGCTTTATTCATTTAGGAATTATAAATTTTAGACTGTGTTTATAAGGATTCAGTCAAAGGTAAAATTGAGCTTCAAAAATAAGAAAAAATTTATGGGATAAGAAAGATAAACGCAATAAGCTATTTTGTTCTAAACGCAAATTAATTAACGGCAAGCCGCTATTTTCTACCCAAACGATAACCGCTTAATGCAAAATATAGAATAAATAAATAAGCAGGAATCATCATTAAATATGCTGTTTGTGAATTTCCTGTTGTTTCAGATATATAGCCATAAATTGGAGGAAGAATTGCCCCACCTACAATAGCCATAATCAGCAAGGCTGAGCCCATCTTAGTAAATTTACCTAAGCCATCAATAGCCATTGGAAAAATAGCTGGCCACATTACTGAATTTGAAAAACCTAAGAGTGCAAAAATCCAGACAGCCGGGTGTGTAGGAAGATTTAAATCCTGACCAAATAAATGTAGAACAGCAATTCCGGGATTTGCTTTTATAAAAACCACTAATAAAACCAATAACATGCTTAGGATACAGGAGATGACCAGGGCATTTCTTTGTGAAATAAATTTGGGAATTGAAATGATGCCAACGGTGTAACCCAGCAACAATCCATAACCGGTGTAGGTAGCAAAGCTTTTGGACATGTCTAGCTTGTAACCTAAATGTGTACCTAGTCCGGCGAAGGTATCATAACTGATTACCTCCATTCCAACATAAAAAAACAAGGCTAAAACACCAACCATCAGATGTGGAAAGTTGAAGATATTTTTATTCGCTGCAGCTACCTTTGAATCTTCAGGCAGCACATTTGAGTCTAGAATATCCTGTTCTTCTTCTACTTCGGGAAGCTGCACAAAGAACAGCAAAACACCAACTAAAGCAAATGAGATTGCGATAAATACATATGGCATAACCACTTTTTGAGCCAACGTATCCAAAGCCATATTTTTTCCTGCTTCATCCATCGTTTTTAAGCTGGCCTCGAAGGCATCACTATCTTTCAAAATGATACTGCCTAATACGTAAACAGCAAGAATACCAGCGATTTTATTACATATCCCCAAAATGCTGATGCGCTTAGCGGCACTTTCTTTCGGACCTAGCGCTGCCGCATAAGGGTTGGAAGCTGTTTGAAGTAATGCTAAACCGCTTCCTATGATGAATAATCCGAGTAAAAATGTAGGAAAGCTTCTTGCATAGGCGGCGGGGATAAACACAGCAGCTCCTATGGCCATTGCAAACAACCCTACAGACATCCCTTTTTTAAAACCTGTAAATTTTAAGACAAATGATGAGGGAATCGACATTACAAAATAAGCAGCAAAAAATGCGGAAGCGACATAATACGATTCGGTACTGGTGAGTTGACACGCAATCTTTAAATATGGAATGAGCTGACTATTTGCCCAGGTAATGAATCCAAAAATAAAAAAGAGGACACCAATAACGAACAATGCAAAACTATAATTTTGCTTTTGAGGTGAATTTAACATGTGTTTGGCTAATAATTGATTGATCCGACCAAATTAGCCAAATATTTTTATGTTTTACAAATCAATACCATTGAATATTATCAGAATCAAATAAAATTTAGATAGAATTGCAAAATATATCAACATTTTTAACTCAATAACCAGATATTTATCCAATTTAAATTAGCAATTTTAAAATCAAACTCTTATACTATCTAAATTATCATTTCGAAAATGATGATCTAATTTTTAATTGCAGGAAAAACTTTTAGAAATTATTTATGCTAAGCGTACTAAAGTACCATTACTCAAAAATACTTAAACGTGTTAAAAATGAACTGATGATAATTAATCGCCTTATAAATCAATACAGTAGCATATTTCACCTATTTTTATTTGCAACAGCGCTATCTGAATCCTATATTTGCAACACTTTAAAGAAATCGGCAACGTTTTAAACAAAGTAGATTCCGTAGCTCAGCTGGTAGAGCATTACACTTTTAATGTAGTGGTCCTGGGTTCGAATCCCAGCGGGATCACAGAGAATAGTATCAAAACTACGTAAAAGCTTGCAAATCAAATGATTGCAAGCTTTTTTATTTTACCGGAAACACCAAAATATGCAATAAATCGCATAAAAAAAGTGAGTGATTCGGTGAGTAGTTTTACAGAGTGGTATACTCACTGAAAACGATGTAAGCTTCTGACTTACAGAAAGTTCAATCTCTGAACGACTTGATACAATTAGACTGCAAGGCTAACTTTGTTAACTTTAAATCAGTCGATTATGAAAACTAATTTCAGTCTGCTCTTCTACCTGAAGAAACCAAAAAACTATCTTAAAGGTGCTGTTCCTGTTTATTTAAGGATTACCGTTGACGGAAAACCTGTGGAAATGTCCGCCAGTAGAAAATGTGAACCGGAATTGTGGAACACCAAAGCGGGTCACATGATCGGCACAAAAGAAGATGCCAAAACCTTAAATTCTTATCTCGACAAAATGAAAGCGGGCGGTTACTGCTGCCCATACCGCTTTATGCGTAGAAGACGCAGAGATATCCGCTGAAGGCGTTAAATGCAAGTATCTGGGCAAGGCCGAAAATCACACACCATTATGGAGGCCATTAAAATCACAATACAAACATGGCCGCACTTGTAGAAAAGAAGATTATGCGGAAGCACTTTGAGGCAATTTAAGGTACTGGAAAAGCACGTTAAAGAATATCTCTCATTCAAATATCAAACAGGTGACCTCAACATCCGAAATATAGACATGAGTTTATTGATGGCTTTGATTTCTACTTGCACACTTCAAAAGATAATTGTACCAATACGGCCAGTAAGCATCTTAAGAATCTGGGAAAAATCGTCCGTATATGTCTTAGAAACAAATGGATCATCACAGACCCCTTCTTTGGTTATAAGTTGAAATCAAAACTCGTACAAAGGGAATACCTTACTGCGGATGAACTGCAAAACATTGCGGGCAAAAAATACAGTACAACAAGACTTACGCAAGTTCGGGACTTCTTCCTGTTTAGCTGTTATACGGGGCTGTCCTATGCCGATGTGCAAAAACTCAAACAAACTGATATACGTATAGGTATTGACGGAGAAAAGTGGCTGTTCAGCTATCGCAAAAAAACAGGTATGCCTGTAGCTGTTCCACTTATCCCAATAGCCGCTGATATTTTGGAAAGGTATAAAGATCACCCTTTCTGTGTCAATCAGAACAGGGCGTTGCCGATTTCCAGCAATCAAAAAATGAACGAGTATCTGGTGGAGATTGCCGCCCTGTCGGGCATCGTCAAAACATTGGGCAACCGAATCGCCAAGCGCACATTTGCCACTACGGTTACCCTGCTGAACGGTGTACCTATTGAAAGCGTGTCTAAAATGATGGGGCATACCAATATACGCACGACCCAACTTTATTCAAAAATGCTAGATGAAAAGGTAAGTATTGACTAATCGACAAATATGTGGAACAGACACAAACATATGTACATCGTCCTTTGAAATATGGATCCTGATAATTACAACATCGTTTTCTTTACAGATGTAATGGAGTAACTCCCTAACCTGTTCGCCAACCAAGCCCTGCATGACTAGTTTCCCATATTTGTTATCCAAACTATATGATATTTGCAGTCATATATGCTATGTGAAGTTTTTCTATAATTTTTCATAAAACAAAGATACTAAAGACCGTCCCTGAAGGCGCGGGTTTTATCTCAGTAAGAGCCAATAAAAAAAGTCAATTCAACGTAATACATGAGGTAAAATATTTTCAAGCATAGACAGTTAAAAAAGACTTTTCAATAAAAGCCCTATTAACGCTACATTAAAGAACGTTATATGTTATCGATATATTATTTTTTCTCGCATAAAATATATAGTAGTATATATACAATTAACATATCATACAAACATTTATTTTACATCATTTATATTACAAAAAATATAAAAATATATAGACAAATAATTTGGATGTTAAAAAATATTTAATTTCCTTTACTAAGGAATTATTATTCATCAATAAAACAAATGTTTATATTAAAGTCTCTCTTCTTCACTATTGGGATTTTGTTTACCATATCGGCTTCAGCACAGCAGCTGAAATTGAGTGGTATAGTGAAAAACAGTCAAAAAGCACATTTAGAATATGTTAATGTTATTTTGATGGCAAAAGATAGCAAACGCGTTGCGGAAGCTAATACAGATAGTCTTGGTGTTTTTAATTTAAAAGCAAACAAGGGCAACTATCTACTAATAGTAGAACAGTTTGGGAAGAACTTATTTAAAAAAGAGATAGTACTACAAGAAGACCTTTCAGTTGGAGATTTAATTGTTGAAGACGCAGTAGTGCTTGAAGGCGTTACCATAACTGGCAATAAAAAAGTCATAGAACGCAAATTTGACAAGCTCATTTTCAACGTGGAGAACAGCCCCTTAAAGCAAGGGTATAATGGGCTTGAACTTCTTAAAAGAAGCCCAGGACTTAGAGTCAACTCGCAAGGTAATGTAATGCTTCGCAATGAAAGCGTTTTGGTAATGATCAACGGAAGAAAAATAAACTTTTCTTCGGAAGAATTAAACAATTATCTAAATAGTTTAAATTCTGAAAACATTAAAACTATTGAAATACAAAATTCTGGAGCAGCAGAAACAGATGCATCCAACACAGGCGGGGTAGTTAATATTGTTTTAAAAAAAGCGCCTACAGGTTTTCAGTCCACAGTCAAAACATCTTATTCCTATAGAGATGAAAATCATGCAGCATATACAGGAGGCTTAACCAATCAGTTTGGTTCTGAAAAATGGAACTTGTATAATAAAATTAATTATTCTGACAACAGCAACTTATCCAGATTCAATTCAACAACTGATTTCTTTGTTAATAATGGAAAAAATGAGAATTTTGGAGAGAGTGATAACAGAAATAAAAATTTCAGCACAACAACAGGGCTTCTCTTTCTTCCCTCACAACATCATGAACTGGGAGCAGAAATTTATTATTCTAATAGTAAAGTACATCGCGATGGCTTGGAAAACTTGATGGTCTATAACCCATCTCTTTATGCTACTTCTTATAATAATTCTCTTTATAATAATAAAAATAATTTTTGGAATGCCACCCTCAACTATACCTACAAGTTTAATGATAAAGGTAGTTATCTTAAATTCATTGGTGATATCGGCAATAATAAGTTAAACAATAATAATGAGGTAGACACAAAATATACTTTTGGACCGCTATCTAACAATTATTATAGATTCCTAACCAACGCCAGATCAAATTTTATCAATTTGCAGGCAGACTGGGTGCAGAAGCTGAACAAAGACTGGGAATTGGTGGTGGGAACTAAATATGCCAGTGTGAACAGGGATAACCTGCTTGATGTGTCTATCAACGAAAATAATGAATGGATTCCCGCAGATGGTAATCAAAATTTCAGTAATGTTGAAAAAGTATTGGCAAATTACATTACGCTTGCTAAACAATGGAATAAAAAACATAATTTAAAAATAGGGCTTCGAACAGAATACACCAATATTTCGGGAATTGATAATGCAAACAGTACTGAAGTAAAAAGAACTTATTTCGATTGGTTTCCAAGTATATACTACAGCTATGCGATAAAAGATAACCAAAGCATATCTGTGTCTTACGCAAGGAGAATAACCAGACCAAGTTTTAGAGATCTTAATCCTTTTGTCATCAAACAAAATGATTTTTTATATCAAACAGGCAATCCCAATCTTCAGCCCCAATATACAGACAAGATAGATCTGAGCTATACGCTGAAAAATCATACCTTTTCATTCTTCGGAAGTTATTCCAATGATCTTATTGTAGGAGTGTATTCTGTTGACAATAACATCACCACATATAAACCACAAAATTTTGGTAAATCTGCGATAACCGGTTTTTCACATTCTTACTACGGTAATGCCACCAAATGGCTTTATGCCAATTTATCCAGTGGCATCTGGTATTACAATTTCGAAGTCGGTAACGCGCTTCATAACAGATGGTCATATTATAACACCCTAAGTTTACAAGTAAAATTTAGTAAGACATTTTTTCTGGATATTACCAATGACTATACCAGTAAAAGTCAAAACAGTGTTGTTGAATTCTCCTATCAGTATGGGCTTGACCTTGCTTTGCAAAAAACAATCCTACAGAAAGCTGGTACAATCCGATTAAGCTGGGATGATATCTTTAATACCCAAAGGGACCGAAATATTTCAAGGTATGAAGATTTTAATTTTGCTTTTTACCAAAAACGGATTACCAGTTATCCAACGCTAACCTTCACTTATAATATCAAAAATAAAAATAAGGTAACAAATAAAAATGTACAAAAGGGTAATGATAATCTGAATAGGTTATAACCCGCTAAAATATTCTTTTCGCGAAAGAACAGCCAAAATTTCATTGAGGCCTGATGAAACAAGGTTGGGGTTTTACATTCTGTACCTAAAACAGAAAGTGGACTGTTCTCCTGATAGAACAAAGCAACAATTCCTTTAACACTAAATTTCATCATTATGAAAACAGAAATCAAATTTAGAAAAGGGCAACTTTCTTTAAACAAAGAAACATTGTCTAAAATTAACGATCAGCAAATGAAAGCCATTGCTGGTGGTGTTGCCCGTGCTGCAGCAACTACTGTTACGCCCCCTACAACACCAGTGGAACAGTTTGTTGCTTCAAGTGATTGCTGTTCATCAGCTGCCAGTGCTTGCTGCTAGTTTTTAACCAGGCGAAGTGCATTTTTTGCACTTCGTTTTTATATTTTTTGATTGACTCATCCTAATTAATAGATCTGGATAGAAAAGGAAAAAAATATCTTACTCATCCTGGAAAATTACATTTCCTTATATAAGATGAAGGCAATTGCCTATGGTGATTTACATCCCGCCATAAATACTGCTGTTATAAGTACTCGGCTAGATAGTAAGGCATTGCTGTTTGTTCCTATGCCAATACACAATTTTGTTGTGCATTAAAAATCATAAAGATTACAATTTTAAATTATGAAATTAGGATTATTGGATTTTGGAGTAAGATCACCTGATATGAATAGCCTGTCTATTATAGAGGATTTGCTTGACTATGCTATAGCAGCTGACGATCTCGGCTATAGCAGATTCTGGCTTGCTGAACATCATAACTTTGATCCTCTCGCTGCTTGGCTAAACCCTGAAGTATTACTACCAATTATTGCAGGCGCTACAGACCGTATCAGAATAGGAGCTGGCGGGATTATCCTTGCCAATCATTCCCCATACCGGATTGCTTATACTTTTAAATTATTGAACAACCTTTATAACGACAGAATTGATCTGGGTATTGCTAAAGGGTATAGTAGCCGAAATATAAATAGTAGTAGTTCCGAGTTGCGCATCACGCAAAGTAAAGAAATTATTGAAACCAAGCTTCATGAAAATATTAAGTCTCTACTTAATTATTTGTACCATGAAGATGAACTTCTTAAAGAAGAAATTATTATTCCACCCTTTAAAGCTAATCTTCCTGAAATATGGAGCCTCACAGGCTCTTACAGGAATTTTGAAAGCTTAGCAAAACAAGGACTCAATATATCAAGATCTGTATTTCATTTCGGTAGTGATATTTCATACCATAAAGATCAATTAGCAGAATACAAAGAGCTGTTTTATACATTTAATGGCCGCATGCCAAAAGTTTCTTTAGCATTTTCCGGAGCGTGCTCCAAAGATGGTAAAAAAGCAAAGAAAAACTTTGATCACTACTCTTACGGATTCACTACGGACAATATCGTTGGGTGCCCTGCTCTTTTTCATGATCGTCTCTCTGAATATGAACAGAACTATGGTATTAATGAGTTTATATTTATGAATGTTGCACTTAAACCCGAAGACAGAATGGAAGGAATATCACTGATTGCTAGTACCATGAAAATAAAAAACTGACACTGTATCGCTTTAAAAATACTTTCAAACATATGGATCATCAAAAAATCATCAGCCTTTTGGGCAGAATAAATGAAATTATCTCTCCTATTGAACATGAAACGGATTTAGATAGAGACAGATATGCACTGCTAAAAGGAGATTCATTGTTTAGTGGAAATCTTGGACTTGTTATCTATCATATGAATTATTACACAATCTTTAATGATTCCTCTTCGAAAGACCGCTCATTAAATCTGTTACAAGATATTCTGTATCGAGTTGAAGAAGGCACAAGTACGCTTAGTAATTACACATTAAGCTATGGTCTGTCAGGATTAGGAATAGTCATCAATCAGTTAATCAGTGAGCAATTTATTGATGACGGTGATATAGACCTGGGAAATCTAGATGAACTTATTTATGAATGGATCATTGACAGGATAAAAAATAATGACAGTGAATTTATGCATGGTGCTTTTGGAGCTATAATGTACCTATCGACAAATTCAAAAAACACAACCATATCTACATTAAAATTTGAAGAACTTGTTAAATTGCTGATGAGTAAATCTATAACCAGTGATCAGGAAGGAGTTTATTTTGATCTTTTCAATAAGTTCATACCAGAATATCCTAAAAACACCATAAACCTAAGCCTTTCGCATGGGTTATCCGGTATTTTAGTGATTTTGCTTAATCTTATTGACAAAGGTTTGATAGGGGAAGCCTATAAAAATTTAGCCTACGATATTGCAAAATATCTTAATGGAAAAATAGAAGATGTAAACTTTGAAAAAAAAATCTACTGCCATGCTGACAGTGTAGTTTCTCCTGACATAAAAGGAAGAAGGAATACCCGGCTAGCCTGGTGTTACGGAGATTTAAATCAGGTAATGGCATTTTTACGCATGGGTCAAACCTTCCAAGATCAATACTATTTGTCACTTAGTCATAAAATAGGCTTAACAACGACCTATCGTAAGGATTTTGAACAAACTTATATATCAGACTCACAGTTCTGCCATGGAACTTCAGGAATGGTTGAAATATATAGATATCTCTATGAGCAAACGTCTATAAGTGAATATCTGGATGCAAAAAATTATTGGCTTAATAAAACTGTTGAATACATAGAAACAGAACTGGACAGTGGCTATTATACTGAAAAGAAAAGGACTGCAGAATTGTTGGAAGGACTCATAGGTGTGGCCTTAGTATTATTATCTGAAGTAGGAAAAAGCCAGGATCAAAAATTATCATGGAACAATATTTTTTTACTTAATTAAAAGAAATGCTTTAATTCCATATACACTCTCCTATGTTAAAACCCGAGAACTTTTACTTATTACGCACCCCCTATTTACCTGTTTCATGTGCCGAAAAACTAATAGACAACCCAGAACAAACAAGAGAAATTTTAACAGAACTATTTAAAAAAGAAGAGCTTAAGCAGGCGCTCTTTCTAGCATCACCCGTTTTATTTAACGAGTTGGATGCATATCTCCAGCATGACAGTAGGCAGTTAAATATAAAAAAGGTAGAGCAATCACTCGTAAAGTATATCATTCGCGCCAGTTGCAGAAGCACACCCTATGGTATGTTTTCCGGTATAAGCTTAGGGGTTATACAAGATCACACCAGCATTATACTTAACACCAATGACAACCACACTGCCATTACCAGGTTAGACATGCAGCTCTTAGAAACGATTGTTCAGAAAATAGTTTCAATCCCGGATTTAAAGTGTCAATTGAAGTTATATCCCAATTCAAGCGCATATGTCATTAATGAAAAGTTAAATTATTTTGAGTCCAGGATGATTGGCAGAACTAAAGCATTTAATCATTCTAGTGTGGATTATACTGAACACATTCACAATGTTATGGAGTTGGCAAAATGTGGAGCCACAAAAGAACAATTGAGGACCTGTTTTGATCTTAATGAGTTTCATCTTAAGGACGTTGATTTGTTTATCGATGAAATCATTGATAATGAAATTCTTGTACATAATCTAGCACCATCACTTACCTGCGATAGTGCCATTGACGATCTGATCGGAAAAATTGAAATTTTAAATAACCCTGTTATACATATTGTGCAGGACGCATTATTACGGATCAAAAATATTACTGAGCGTACGATAGAGATTCAGGCAAAAAAAGCCGCCATCGAAACTGAACTTGAAAGTTCTTTTGGAATTAGTAATTATGATGCTGATTTTTTTCAAGTTGACTTAAAGCTTGAAAAGATTAACAATCAAATCGGACAAAGGGTTGTAGATGAAATCACAGGTCAAGCGGAAGAGTTAGCATCTATAATGCCTGCCAGTGTAGTGGAAGATTTGGAAAACTTTAAAATAAAATATAGTAATCGCTACGAAAATCGTGAAATGCCATTAACCGATGTGCTCGACCTGGAATACGGAATCGGATATGGGGACTTAACTAATCATACCGTAGGTGCCCCAGCGTTAATAGGCGGAATAACTAATTTTAAAAGTACTTCTTCCTCATTAAGACTGAGACTGGATGCCTTGCAAAATCTGCAGCATCAAAAGCTTTACGACGCCCTTAAAAAAGATTTTTTTGAAATTAAGATTACTGAGCAAGATGTAAAATCTCTTCAACAGTTAAACGTGAAATCACCAATTTTACCTGATAGTTGCTACATTATGGGCAGTCTTCTTGGTGACAATAGTTCCGAAGCTGATGCCGGTCACTATAGATTTAAATTGGATTATTTTAATGGTCCGTCTGCTGCAACATTATTTGCCAGATTTTGCCATACAGACAGTGAAATGATCAACCATCTTAAGGTAGCCATCAAAAATGAGGAAATTCATAAAGATGCCATTTATGCCGAAGTGGTGCATTCATCACAGCCTCGGCTCGGAAATATAATACACAGACCCGTTTTAAGAGAATATGAAATCCCCTACCTATCAGAAAGCGGAAATAACAGAGAGAAATGCATCTATGTAAGTGACCTGATGGTTTCAATTTCTAATGGTGAGGTCATACTTCGTTCCAAACGACTGAATCGCAGGGTAATCCCCTGCTTATCCTCAGCTCAAAACTTCAGATTTGCAAGCCTGCCTGTCTATAAATTTCTCTGTGACCTTCAACATCAGGGAATAATGTCTTCTCTGGTCTGGAACTGGGGGGCTTTTCAAACGGCGAAATTTTTGCCGCGAGTGGTGTACAAAAAGATTATTATTTCTCCAGCTATCTGGAATATAGATATGGAGCTGCTTAAAACCTATGATAATGTTGATCAATCTCCTAATTTACATGCAGCGCTGGCATCTTTTCGAAGTGAATTTAAGGTTCCTGACAAGGTGCTTTTAATGGATGGAGATAATAAGTTATTAATTGATTTAGATAATGAAATATGCCTCGAAATTCTTTTCAAACACCTTAAGAGTAATAAGTTGATCACAATTACTGAGTCATTCTTCTCATCTGCAAACTGTTTGGTAAAAGATTCAGAAGGAAATGGTTATGCTCATGAAATTATTATTCCCATATCCAAAACAAGTGGTGACAAAAATAAAGCACCGGTATCTCCACTGCAACAATCCGAAAATATTGAGCGTAAATTTAATGTAGGTTCTGAATGGCTCTATGCAAAAATTTACGGGGGGCATATAACACTTGACGCTGTCTTAAAAAAAGGAATACCCAATTTGATCGGGATTCTTGAAAAAAATGAAATGATAGATAAATGGTTTTTCATCAGATATAATGATCCGGACAATCACATCCGCCTTCGGATGCACCTAAAAAATGAAAATCTTACAGGTGAAGTCATACGATTACTTAACGATGCCTTGGATGATGAACTATCTAATAATACCATTTACAAAATACAATATGATTCATATGAACGTGAATTAGAACGTTACGGCTGTGCTATGATAACTTGCTGCGAAACTATTTTCTGGAAGGATAGTGAAACAATTATAAACGTAATGAATAAGGAGATTAATCATGATTTTGATCAAAATAGCAGATGGCTTTTTGCTCTGCAATCAATGCATGAATATTTTAATTATTTTAAAGTAAAAATGATCGACAGAATTCACTTTACCGGAATGCTTAGCGATAGCTTCTGTAAAGAATTCGGCGATACTAAGATCCTGAATCAAAACCTTAATAATTTGTATCGCGAGAAGAGAAGTTTGATTGATAACCATTTCGACAAGGAAAATCATGAATTTAAACTATTTTCGGAATTACTTCATAAGAGAGAAAAAGATTTGATCCAAGTAGTAGAGGAAATGAATACGTATTATTCACAGCAAAATACACTGGGTATTCAAATTCCTATACTGCCTAGTTTACTCCATATGAGTATCAACCGCTTATTTCCGGTTTATCAAAGGAAATATGAAATGATCATGTATTATTTTCTTAATAAACACTATAAAAAAACATTTTATACTAATCAGACACATCGTTTATAAATGATAGATTTTGTACATCAGCGTGACCAAATGGATTGTGGCCCTGCCTGCCTGAGTATGATTATTAAATACTTTGGCAAAGATATTGACCTGCACCACATCAGGGAAATATCCTTCATTACCCGCGAAGGTGTAAATTTATTAGGCATATCTGATGCGGCAGAAAAGTTAGGGTTTGAAACCTTTCCGACAACTTTATCTAATGAGCAGCTGGAACAAAATCATCATAGCCTTCCCTGTATCATCCATTGGAATCAGAACCACTTTGTAGTGCTCTATAAAATCGTAATAAACAGATTTACCCGGAAAGTTACCTATAAAGTTGCAGACCCTGCACACGGCATAGTAAGCTTACCAAAAGAAAAGTTTAACCGTTCCTGGCACACAAGAGAAGGGAAAGGTGTAGCCTTATTTCTGGAACCTACAAAACAATTTGACCTACTAGAAAATAATGCTAAGAAAGGGGGGTATCTAAAACATATTTTAAAGTATACAAAATCTTTCAAGAAGCAGATAGCCATGATGCTTGTGATGTTACTTTTAGGTAGCTGCATAAGTTTTATCTTTCCGTTTTTAACTCAAAATCTCATTGATAAAGGTGTAAATGCAAAAAACCCGAGTATCATCGTAATGATTCTGTTAGCTCAACTCACCCTATTTATTGGGTCAATAACCTTTGAAATCATCAGAAACTGGTTGATGTTAATTGTTGGTACCAAGCTGAGTATTTTGATCGTAACTGATTTTCTTAGAAAGCTGTTCAAGCTTCCATTGTCTTTTTTTGAAACAAAAAATGTTGGTGATTTTAATCAGAGAATTCTTGATAACGGACGAATCGAGAGATTTCTTACCTCCCAGAGTTTGGTCACTTCTTTTTCAATTCTTACTTTTTCTGCATTTTTCATGGTGCTATGGTATTACAACCCGGTGATCCTGCTGGTGTATTCCATCATGACCGCTTTGGCAATCGTATGGTCAATATTTTGGTTAAAAAGGAGGAAAATACTCGACTATTTCCGTTTTCAGCAATCCGGGGAACATCAGCAGAGTATTTATGAAATTGTTAATGGGATCACAGAAATGAAGTTATACCAAATGGAAGATTATAAACTTGAAAAATGGGAACACATACAAGAAAGGCTACTAAAGACCAATATAAGAATCCTAAAAATTGACCAGATCCAGTCTTCCGGCTTTGAATTTATCAATCAATTGAAGAACATTCTAGTAACCTTTATAGCGGCAACATTGGTCGTTAATGGTAATATCACATTAGGTGCTATGCTCAGTATCTCCTATATAATTGGTCAGATGAATGCTCCGGTCACACAACTAATTACCTTCTTAAGATCTTTTCAGGATGCAAAGCTTAGCATGGAAAGAATCTATGAGGTACAAACCCAGGCAGAAGAGGAAAAAGAAGGTGATAATAAATTAATATTTTCAGATCATTCTCGAGCTCTCAAACCCGGAGCTATTGAAATTAATAATCTATCATTTCAATACCAAGGCCCGAAATCTGCTTTTGTTCTTAAAAATGTTTCTCTTTTAATCCCGGAAGGAAAAGTTACGGCAATCGTAGGAGCTTCCGGTAGTGGAAAAACTACATTAATGAAACTCCTGCTAAAATTCTATCCGGTCACAGAAGGGAATATTCATTACCAAGATTTTGAACTGAAGAATCTTTCTGCAAGAAGCCTGCGGGAACAGTGCGGTGTTGTGATGCAGGACGGATATATCCTATCAGACACAATAGAAAGAAATATTGCTACCAGTGACGTAAATATTGACTTCAAGAGATTAATGCATGCAGCACATTTAGCCAACATTTCATCTTTTATTGAAGAATTACCGCTAGGATATAAGACCAAAATTGGAGCTGCAGGTAATGATTTATCTGGCGGACAAAAACAACGGATACTCATTGCAAGAGCCATTTATAAAAATCCACATTATATTTTTTTCGATGAGGCTACTTCAGCGCTTGATGCAGAAAATGAAAAGATCATTCATGATAGTTTTCAATCTTTTTTCTATGGTAAAACAGTCTTAATTATCGCACATCGTTTGTCTACAGTTAAAAAAGCGGATCAGATCATCGTACTGAAACGCGGAGAGATGGTAGAGAAAGGCAATCATCAGGAACTGGTCCAATTGAAAGGAGAATACTTTAACCTGGTTAAAAATCAATTGGAATTAGGGGATTAGACTACAGGCCTCCATTAATTAAATAAGAGTAGACAAGCACTCAAATGCATGAATATATTTTAAATGATCATTATTCTCTTAAATTGGGTATTTCAAAAAAAAATGGCCGCCCGATCGCATTTAAACTGTCACCCTATTTCGCTTAACCGAAGTACATACTAAAACAGCTAATCAAATTTTGAAAAATGAATACATGCAATATAAAATTCCTTAGCTTATCACCCGAAGATATTGAATTTTCCTTCTGGACTAAGGTTAACTGCTTTTTATTTTTTTATAAAGATATACAGATGGTTGTGAAACCACTATGAACTCATTTATATACAACAGCCCTTGAAGATAGTAGAATATGCCTCATCCCGTTGGAGCAAATGGAAACCATACTAAATTTATATCCTGAAGTGGCCAGAAAATTTATTCATATACTCTCCAGAGATAACAGAGCAAAGTAAGACCAGCTTTTGGAACTGGCATATCATTCAGTAAGAAAGAAAATGGCAGGCACATTGCTCCGCCTCTACGGCCAAAGTAAAGTAGATGACAATTTAATCAATATTTCCAGAGAAGATCTTGCCGCAATGGCATGCATGGCCACTGAAACGGTAAGCCGCACCTTGTCTGATTTTAAGGATGAACAGCTTATAGACAGAATCGGGACAAAAATTAATGTTATTAACCATGAAGGACTTTCCAAAATGAAAAATTAGGACTTTTACTGTACGGCGGTGTTCCTGATTATGATAAACCTTCAATTTATTTAGTGAAATTCTCCTGTTAAATCTTATTTATTTAAAACTATAACCGTACCCCAGTGTAGTCGTTAAATCACTTGTTTTTCCTTTCAATTGCATATTTCTGTTCTGGTTCATCAAACTAAAATTGAGGTTATGCTTCTTCAATAGTACATATGATGCATTAGCCCTGATATTCAGCACACTGCTCTGCCTTACCCCTAGTGAATTACTTAGGTTATAGGAAGTAGAAAAACTTGTATTCAATGTCTTTTTCAACAGTTTCGCATTTACTGAAAGTGTTGGACCCATTGTTAAGAAATCATTTTTGCCAATGGTGTTATAACTGGTATTGTAGGCTACTGTAATTCCAATTCCTTGTTTAATCAATACTACATTATAGGCGGCGGCCAGATTATAAAATTGAGAAGCGTTTCCATTGGCCACAACCCCACCCTGCTGGTCTGTAGCATCCTGAAAACTCATGTTCAGATTTAGGGCCTGGGTTTGCTTTTCATTCTTTTGGGTCATCCAGTTAATATTTGCATTGGCATTTTGTGAAATCTGCACATAATTAAGGGTGTCGATATTCTGGAACTGGGATGCCTGATTTATATAATCGAACTGAGGCCTCATATTCATATAGGTTTGAAAATTAGAATAACTTACCGTGGTTTGTATCTTCTCATTTGGATTGTAGCCTAAATTCGCGGATCCTACAAAACGTCTGGTACCTGATGCTTTGCTATGGTCAAGATCATCGCGCTGGAAACCTACATTAACTGCAATATTTGCCTTATCCTTTAAAAATACCTGCGACATGTTTACGGTTATATTCTCCAAATCGCTGTTAAAATAATAGGCTCCCAAGGTTTCATAACCTGGATCAACCCGCTCATAGCCCACACCTAGCGTACTTTTTTGATAAGTATAATTCATTTGTGTTTTAAAGGCATTATAATACACTGTGGAGCCATTGACGCTTGAAAACCGACTTAAAAAGGTATTTGCTCTATTGTGCCTGGTAGTTGTATCACGAAGATCTTTAGTCATACTGCTTGTAGCAAATTCTGTAGAAAGTTCTAAACCTTTTATGGGTTTAAATTTCGCCTCCCAACTCATTACCAGGTTTTGTTGTGGATAAATCATCAGACTATCTGGCTTATTGGACAATGAATTTAATTCATCTTCAGCTTTGAACATGGTTAGCCCCAGCATATACTTTGCTTTTTCATAACCAACCTTAGCACCATACCCCATCCTTTTGTATCCGGGCTGAGTATGATTAACCAATGGGTTATATTCAACAGCTTTATTCAATCTACCATACATTGCACTTAATTTCCATGGCCCATCTGGGGTGAGATCAAAACCTATTCCTCTAAATTGATGACCATTTAAGGTATAAGGTGAAAATGTCATTGCTACATCTCCAATATGCGCTGATATCCACTTATATGTTGGATTTAAACTTAACCGGTTAGGTAAGGTAGGATAGCTGAAGCCGTGCCCGCTATTGGTCAGGTTGAATGAAAATGGCAGATTGATCTGTCCGAATAGATTGGCATTCACATTTCCTTGTAAAAAATAGGTAAATGGATCACGTGTGGTGGGGCCATCTCCGGCGAACATTACACTATTGGCATTTATACCACCATTAATCCGAATGGGTTTTGCTTTACCTATCCCCTTTAAACTTTCTAAATTGATATTCTGTGCATTCAGGCTGAAAGCTGAAAACAAAAAGACCAGGGAGAGCAATACCTTAAACCCAAAAGTAGAAAAACCAGGGTGCTTGTCGTTATTCAATTTAATACCTAAAGTGATGTTCTTTCCTTTTGTCCCGAAATAATTGTTTAATTTTTTTATCATAGCGCATTTATAGATTAGGCGTTTTTTGCACTTTAATATCCACCACGATATAAGATTGAGTAGCGTTGGATACATATTGTTTGATTTTGATGGCTCCTTTTCTTCCATCAGTAGTTTGGTAAAAAATAATTCTCGGTATAGCGGCATTGGTAAATTGTTTCTTACCCGCTGCGGAGGGATTAACGGTGTAATTCTGAAAGGTAGACCCATTAGTGATGGCATCAAAATCGGAACTGCTCATTATATTGCCACAACCACAGTTTTCCTGTGTGTTGATAACCTTGCTGTTCATTGCTTGTGGTATGGCATTAAAAGTATATGCTGATGCAGAATCTGGTGAAAGGAATTTATTATAGGTGAACTTCTGGTTTAAACCAAAGTAAACTACATCTATATATTTTCCATCGGTGGAAAGGTCATCCCCAGCTTTAAAGGTTTTACGTAAACTTGTGGAAAAGAAACTACCAATAGTACTATGAGCGGTATTTACCCCTAGTTTCACATCAGTAAAAGTTCTTAAATTTTTATTTGGCAGTACCACGATGGTCTGTGTAACCTGGTTACTTTCTTTCCCATTCCCTGCCGTAAGCGTAACCGTATAGGTACCTGCGTTATCAAAATGTATGTTTGGATTTTCGGCCGTTGAATGATCAATCGTTCCTCCCGAAGTTGTCCAGGCATAGGTTAAACCACTAACCGTTGCATTTTGTAAGGTTGCGTTTAAGGGTGCCTCGTTATCATTATCTTCAAACGATGGAACAATATTAAAAGATGGCAAAAGTGAAGCTGCTACATGGATTTTTTTTGTTCTGGAAAATGTTGATCTCCCATTGGTAACCGTAAGGATAATGTTGTGGTAACCTGTATCTACAAAATTAACCAATGGTGGCTGCTGTACATTGGCGGTTGCGGGTGTTCCACCTTCAAAAGTCCAGCTATAAGTACTTGCTCCGATGGTTTTGTTATTCAGTTTAACCTGTACTGGAGAAAATTCATTGGTTTGGATAACAGGATCAAAATCTACGGTTACTGCACTATCCAACTGTATGCTCACTTCTTTAACACTTTCATTATCCTCATTCCAGGCCCGGAGTTTTACTTTATAAGTGCCAGCATGGTCGAACTGTACAATCCCAGGGTCTTTTTTATTAGAAATATTTGGGCTACCGCCCTCAAAAGTCCATTCGTAGTTTTGTGCACCCGTACTGGTATTTACAAAACTTACCTTAACCGGAACGGTAAAATTTTGATTGATGATCTCGTAATTGAACCCTGCTTTGGCTTCGGTAATGGTTTCCTTTTTACAGCCTGCCATGATGAGCATTAAGCTATATGCTACTATAGCAAACCAAGGGAGAATGATTTTTTTTTGAAATGTTAATCTTTTTTTCATATTATTTAATCGCATCATATTTAGTTATTTATCTTTCCAAAATTTGCCTGTAAGGTGAATCTTAATGTATTGGCTAGAGGACTTTTTTGTGTACTGCCTAACAGGTAGGCAAAGTCTATCTTAAAGACATTGTATTTAAAACCGGCACCCAGGGTTAGATAACGGCTATTTCCCTTATCTGGATTTTGGTAGTTATAACCAGCCCGTAAGGCAAATTTTTCCTGGTAACTGTACTCAATTCCCGTTGAAACACTTACTTCCTTAAATTCTTCTCCAATACCTCCGGGTGCATCGGCGAATGAGCCGAAAATACCTGCCGGAACTGAACGGTTCGGATCAACCCCTTTTGATATTTTTCCGTTCCCGTCATAAATAGGTTGGGTTGGAGCCATGAGTTTATTGAGGTCTATCGCAATAATAAACCTGTTGCCATTGCCCGGTATCAAAGTAGCTGCTGTACCTAACTTAAAATTGGCCGGTAGAAAATAAGCTGCGCCACCTGTATTGTAACTGACCTTGGTACCAATATTAGAAAGGTTTATTCCGGCAGACCATATTGCAGATTGGCCAAAAAGCTCCGTTTCTTTTTTATATAGTGCCGAAACATCGGCGGCAATAGCTTTGCCTGCCTGTACCTGCGATCCGGTGGCAAACTGCCCGCTGTAAAGATTGCTATAGATAAAACGAAGCGTGCTGCCCATTGCAAAATCTGGCCCAAAACTTCGGGTATAACTTACATCAAAGGCTAGCTCATTTGGATTGTAGGTACCAAAATTTTGAAAATAGTTATCCGTGAACTGTACACTCCCCAAAGAAAAGTACCGAAAGGAAGCTGCAATGGTATTTCTGTCATCCAAACGGAGATAACCGCTCAGGTAAGCCAGGCTCATATCGGGTACCAGACTTTTTAACCAGGGGCTATAAGATACCGAAGCTCCTGAACTGCCGACAGGTAAAAACGCAAGAGCCGAAACGTTCAAAGCTGAAGCATTTGCATCCGCATCAACCGCTACCCCGGCATTGCCCATGGCACCCGCCCTGGCCTGCGGTACAATAGAAAGGAAAGGAACCGCTGTTACAATATTGTTTTGCCTGCTCCCATCCGTTTGTATGCCTGAAATGGTTTGGGCACAAAGAGGCACCACCGCTAAAAGCAGTGCCATTAATATTAATCCGTTTTTTATACTTTTCATTAATCCCTTTAGCATTTAAGCAGCGCCTGCTGTGTTTACCTATAAGCTTAGGGATGTTTGCTTTTACAGGTTATTGTTATTCCATTGCCTTTGGGATGTGCAATGATTTTATTTTTGACCAAACATATAGGGGATGTTTCGTCCTTTTTACAATCAGGGATGATTGTTTATTTCTTAAATTTTATGCAATTGCTTTGTATTAATTTTGTTTTACTAGAGCTTAGCCTCAGGTTTAAGTGTTCCAAAGTACCACTTAAATCACTCTTGAAAACCCAGGTCTCCAGACCGCAATAGCTTTCTGCATTAAATTATTTCAAGGAACGACCACTCGTTAGTAGTTATATTTTTATGGCTTTGTCAATGCTTTATTCACAGACAAAGTCTTCGGTTTCAATCTGGGTCTAAGTGACCGCTGAAAGAGCGAACACTTAAACCAGTTGGGGTTGAAAATTTTAAATCAAAATCCACACATCTGATACATTACACTACTTAATTTTAACATATTTACATCTGATGGGATTTTATTTCAATAATTTTTTCTAAAACTAGTTTTTGTGTCAATACTAAACTATCATGTTGTATCGGATCTTTTTTATCCATAAAATAGGATAATTTTTTAAGCATTTCAGGTATTCCTTTTTCAAATTCAAATAAACATAATGCAGAATACCCATTAGGTATGTAATCAATTTCATAACTTGGATTGACAGAGACGAATTTTAAAGCACATTTTGTTTCTTTCCAATCATCTATATTTTTAGATGGGTATAAAATATCAAAAGTTGTATTTATTTTTATATCATAATATGGATGGAAAACAAAGGCAAATATTTCGTTTTTATTTACAATTTTTGGTAAGTTTCCTTTTTGCAAATCTTTTTCTGTCGGAATATCAACTAATAGTATATCTGGTTTATCTTCCAAAAATCCATTTTGACGTAATTCAAGTATAATCTTTTCTAAATTTTTCATTTAATATTATTTAAGTGCTTTTTTATAAAACTCTAATACCTCCAACCAAAGTTGGATGAGGAGCTTTACCATTAAATGGAGATATGCCTGTTGCTCTTGTTCCAATGATTATATTATCAGCCCATTCAGGTTTGAGTCTTCCGCAGGGCGAATTAAATCTATTTTGAAACCCAGGTCTCCATACCGAAGCACCTTACTGTTTTATATTAATTTTTAAGAACCCTTATCCTTTAAGAATTATTATCCACATTTGACCCAAAATTAACTGTCTTTGCCCTAATTAAAATTGCCTCATACTTATTACACTTTGGGCAAGTTATATATCTTTCACCACCCAAATCCGAATTCAACTCATCAAAATAAATATCCTTTACATCTAAAAAAGCATCTTCACAATTAGGACATAGGACCTTTGAATTAGGTAGTTCAAATAGAATTTTAGCTGCATTTAACCAATCTTTTCTTTTCTTTTCCATAAATTATTTAAATAGATTAATTGTTTTTTCGGCATAATCAAAAGCTGCTTTTGTTTCCTGCGAAACAACTAAAGGACTACCTGTGCCCCTCAGCTTACTAGTTTTTAATCTATGCATTTCATGTAGCACCGTTTTGATTATTTCATCCTCATCTTTAAAAGCTTCTTTTCCAATATGAAATCCATTTTTTTCAAAGTATGTCATTCCAGAAAAAGGAGCATCATCATAAGTAATGGTTCGACCATTTATTACTATCTCAATTGATTTATTGTTTTTATGAGCTTGAATTAATGATTCAAATTCAGAGCTATTCAGTATCATATAAGATTCTTGTGCTATTTCTTTTTCAACTAATGTAAGATTAGACTTTGCTAAATTAGCTTCAAAATTTCTGCCATACTTGTATATTAAAGTAAATCCTTTTTCCCCAACAGCTCCCTCTCCCTTTAAAAACCTGCTCCATCCTGTTAAAGTAGATGGCTTTACAATAAGCTCGGGCAATAGCAAACCTGCATAAAAAGAACGGAGCTCATCAATTTTATCCTCCTTTGCGGTCTGCATAATCTGCCCTGCAATAAATGCAGGCAGGATAATTTTATCTCCATTACTTTCGAGAATTACCGGTGCGGTACCGTTCAGGGTAAACAGGTTTACACAGTGGTCTTCAAATCTGAATAACTTGTTGCCAGGTTCATCGCCATTACAGGGCGTATCACTGTATAATCCCCTACAAAGATAAAAGTAAGTATAACCAAAAGTTAGATCATTATTCGTTATACCAAAACAGGAGATTTTATACTGCCCATTTTCATTGCCTGGAATTTTTGTTTCCTGGGGATAAACGGTAGATAATTCTTCATTGCCTGTCCAGGTCTCGCTTATTTTTTTGGTTACCGCCGTGACAAACGGCAACTTATCAACCATTTTTAATTTTGCATAAACCGCCATTAAGATCGCGGTTTCAGTGTTGATTTTGTCCTTTAGATAAGCCGTTGATATTCCCTTTATCAAATTATTTATTGCCTTGCCCTCATCCGTACCAATTTTATCTACCCTACAGTTTAGAAGTGATTTTAAACTTGTCCATTTCTGCTCGTCGGTTATAATTGGTGTTACGAAACTTGGTATGTTTTCATACAGATAATCAATTTTGTCACAATCAGTACCTGCAACTTTCAATTCATTAATAAATCTATCCGTTACAGTTTTTTTGTATGGTTCTGTATAAGAAAAACCTTGTGCTATAAAGAGATATTCCATCTCTTCGGTGTCATTTGTTTCCAAACGAATGGCACGCTCATCACTACTTTCGTAATTGTAATTTAAGGTATATTGTATCTTATCCTGGTTTGGCAGAATGCTTATCGATGAATAAACTTTATCATTAGCACTTAAATCTACATTCCCTTTTTTAACAGATAAATTACCCTTTAAGTGAAATGTTTTTTGAATACCATCAACATTGGCACTATAAGATTTATCAATTGGGATTAAGGTTACAAGGCCTAAACTAGAGGTTGAGGAAATGGATTCCTTGCTTATAAAATTGGTATAATCATAAGCCACAACTTTTCCTTTGTTATCAATTAACCATTTAACCAGCTTATCGTAGTTTACTGCTTCAGCAAGTTTTTTACTAGCTGTTTCCCTTTCCTTTGCCTTATCTGCATATTCTTTAATTTTTGTAGCTCTGGCTAGTATTTCCTTACATTTCGAATAATCATCTAAATTCAGAAGATCTACATTTGGGCCTTTTTTTGGCGTAATAGTGTTTCCATCACAGCCATCGCCTGAGAGACCAGTATAGGCATCTCCAATAGCGGTTTGCTCGGCTTTTAGCGCCGTCTTCTCTTCATCTGTTAGGTAAGGACTTTTTAAAAGCGTATCATAGATTACGTTTTCATCTTTTCCCAGGGTTTCAGCTGCCTTTTTATTTTCAGCTGTTCCTGTATATTGGTCAGTAAAATCGTCTCTCTTTTTGATCAGGTTCGCAATCTCATTAATCAGTGTTGTTAAGTCTTCCGCTATCTTTCTGGTATCGGCAATCTGTTCTTCTTTAATGTCATAAGTCGTCTCGATCACCCCACCAAAAAGCTTCCTTTCAGTGTTTACCTGGATGTTACTAAAACGAACTTTCACATTCACCTGCCCAAGCATCGGGATGGTTACATAACCTTCACCACTAAAACTTCCACCACCGGTTACTTTGGTCAGCTTTACTGGAAAACCACCAGCCATAATTAAATCGCCCTGGTTTAATGCCTGTATGGGTGTTCGATTGGTAATTGAAATCTCCGGACTGATCATCCCACAGTTTACTGTAGCTGTATCTTTCGTGTTACCGTTGATTTCAAGCGTAAGAATATCTGAGTATGTTGCCTGATCTATCCCGATGCCGATGTTACCTGCTACGCAACTACTGCCCACGCGGTATTCGTAAGTGCTTCCCGGCTTAAGATCGTAGAGCATGGCCCTGTTTTCTAGTGTATTTACGCTGTACCATTTCGAGCCGCTTAAACTCCTTTCGCGGTATTGCAGGGTATAACCACCTGCAGGAATGCCTCCGTTAGATGGATCGGCTGTCCAATTAATAGTCGCCCGCCCACTGCTTACACTCGAATTAATAGCTAGTGGCGGTTTACAATCGCTTTGGTAGGTAAACCAGTAGATTTCGCTGAAACCGTTGTTTCTATAACTGTCGGCCTGCTCGCCCGTTGGCGAAGTGCTTACCGCCCTAATCCGCCAGGCATAGCGCTTGCCGGGAATCAGCTGAGGTTCGGCAGGTCCCATCAATAAGGTGGTTGGTCTAACCGTAACCTGGTAAAGGGGTTGTGTGCTCTCAAAGGCAGCTTCGGGTGCAATGCCCGTATCCCAAAGCTCTTTTAACGTAAATTCATATTCGGTATTGAAAGCGCCGTTCGGGCTACCTAGATTCCTTGGTGTCCACTGGAAAATGATGTTTTGGACTGCTCTGCTGGCTATGCTTTCACCCTTTAAAGGCAGGTTTAACAGTGGCGGGTCTGATAGTGTAATGTAGGCCATGCTACAGCTTTTACGGCTTAACACCTTACCTGTATTAACCTCTATCACTTCAAAACAGAAGGAATAGAATCCCTCCGGCAGCTTGCCGTTCTGGGCGTACATGGCCCGGGTTATGCCTGCGAAGTTGAGGTTATCGATATTGAAATAGGGCGCCAAATCGCCGAGGCTGATGCGCTGTGGAATGCCCGCATCCAGTGTGATGGTTGGATAATAAACCCCGTCCCTGCTCTGCAGTTTAGCATTTTGCCCTTCTATGTACATCCGCAGTCGCACGTTGAGTACGGGCTTCTGCAAATCGGTATTGGTGAGCACAACGGCCAGGCGTTCTGAAGTACCGTTATAGTAATCGCTGGTATTTAAAGAGTATGGTGGCACCAGCACGGGCATTACCTGTACCGGATAAATTTGGGCTTTTGAGCTGAAAGCGAAAAGCAGAAAGAATAAAGCAAGATGTAGCGCTTTTAGGTGGAAGGTAGAGGGTGTAAGGTTTAGGGTTTGGGAGACTAAAGAACTGAAATTCTTCCACCAAGACAGATTGCTTTGCCGATTTAAAACCAGCACAGGCTGGCTCGCTTTTGTCAAGGCTTCGCAATGACAACTTATCGAGTGACTTCCAACTTCTAACTTACTTTTATTTTTTCTACTCATTTTATATATCATGTAACAAGTATGATTAATACTCGTATTTTTTTTACCAACCAATACCGTTTGATATGACCAACCCCACCTTGCAGGCACCCCTCAAGAGGGGAATTTTTCCTCATAGCTTTTAAATATAGGGGCCTCGGCTCGCTCTCAACAAAGTATCCCAATGGCGACGTATTGGATGGGTTCAGCGCTCTGGACTCTAGACTTCTGACCTTTCAGCTTTAGTCTTTTGGCTTTCAGCTATAGTCTTTCTGCTTTAGTCTTTTACCTTTCAGCTTTTACTGTATCACCACCTTGTAAACCATATTTCCTTTTGGCGTTTCCAAAACCATTACGTAAACTCCTGTTGAAAGCGTTAAGGAATAGGGCAGATTGTAACTGCTATTGCCGCTCTCCTCTCGGGTATCAATCAATTGACCGGTAGTGGTATTTAGTAAGCGTAACTTAATTTTTGTACTTTCCTGAAGTTCAATTTTTGCATTGAAATTTCCATTGCTGGGATTCGGCGCAATGATGAATGATTTAATAAACGGATCTTTCACTGTCCCAGGGTCGTTGAAGGAGGTACCCTCAATTACGGTAACCTGCTTGGTAAAAATCTTAAAGCAATCGCCTACCGTAGCCTTTAGTCCGATGCTATAGGTACCTGTTGCCGAAAAACTCAGCTGCAGGTCATCATCGGTTTTAGAAAGCACCTTAATGTTGGCATTTACTGGGATTACCCATTCTACCTTTTGTGGTTTCGGACTACTTATGTTTACCAGATGGATGGTTTCGTTCTTAAAGGTTTGTGTGGTGACTACAAATTCTGATGCAATTACAGCGCTACTCTTTTTAATTTCAATGGTATCTCTGCCCACACAGCCTTTATCGGTAAAAGCCTCCGCATAATAAATACCCGATGTACTTAAACTTACCCTAGCGGTATTGGCCGCAAAGCCATTATTACTGGTCCATTTGTAAACAGCACCATTTGGAATGGTGGCATCTGCCTCATGTACCTGATCTACACAAAGGGTAATATCAGGACCTAGATCTATTTTAACGGCTTCGGGCTGCGTTAAGTTATAGGTGATGGTTTTGCTACAGCCTTTACTTTCTGAAACCGTTAAGGTATAAGTGCCAGCAAGAAGATTGCTTAGGTTTTGGGTAGTTGCACCATTACTCCACAGGTATTGGTAAGGCGGTATCCCACCGGTTAAGGTATGATTAATGGCTCCATCATTACTACCAAAACAGGTTGGATTTTTAACAAGATCAGCAGTAATTAGCAATGCATTTGGCGCAGTTACATTCACCTGTGTCTGAATTTGGCAACCATGGGCATCGGTAACAAAAACAAGATAGTTTCCATCGGTTAGATTTTTGATATTGGTGGTGGTATCCCCAGTGCTCCATTCAATATGGTAAGGTAATGTTCCGCCGGTTATGGTAACATTGGCTGTGCCGTTGCTATCGCCGCTGCAAATTAATTGTGTAGAAGAAACGGTTACCGCAAGTGCAACAGGCTCTGTTAAATTAAAAGGAATAGATTCTTTAGTAATGTTGTTCTGATCGGTAATTTTCACTTTATAAATCCCAGCATTTGCATTTATGAAAATGCTATCGGTTTGCGCTAATGGAGTATAAGTACCATCGGTCTGTTTAAACCATTCATATTTATATTTCAATCCTGGTATAACGATACCGCCTGCTGCTTTGGCATAAAGCTTTCCGTCAGCATCGCCTTTGCAAGAAATGTACTTCAACTCTTCAATTTCTACCTTTAAGGGTGGTGGTTGTTTTAATGTAATGGTATCAATCAGTATACAACTTGAGGCATTGGCGGTTTGTGCCAGGGCATAATTGCTATCTGTTACCCTTAAAATGTACTTGCCATCTGCGGCATTATTTAAAACTGTTTTAAAAGGATTGGTGGTATTGATCACATTAGAAAGTGGGTTTCCATTTATATCTGTCCATTGAACATTATAACTCCCAGCGGTTGGTGTCCCGCCAGAAATGCTGATTTCTGCACGGCCGTCATTAGAACCAAAAGCGGTTGGGTTAACGATATTCCTTGCATCAATTTTTAACGGCCCTGCCGGTTGAGTAATGGTTATGGTTTGAATGACCTCAACTCCGTTTGCATCTTTTTGATAGCAACCGGTGCTATCCGCTACCCTGATAGTATAGGTGCCAGTATCCAGATTTGTGAGCTGATGTTGACTACTGGATGCAAAGGCAACCGTGGTATAATTTACATCAGTCTGATTTTTATATAAAAGCTTGTAAGTACCATTTGCACCTGTCGCATTGATGGTAATCGTACCGTCTTTACCGCCAAAGCAATAGATATCTCTTTTACTTACCTTAAAATTTAGCGCTGAAGGTTCTGTTAATGTAAAAGATTCAGACGTGGCAGAGACCTGATTATTATCTTTAACGTTAACCTTGTAAACACCTGCACCTACAGCGGTGAGTATGCTATCCGTTTGTGTTAAGGCGGTAAATGTTCCATCAACTTCTTTTAACCATTGGTAAATATATTTTTGCCCGGATATTTGAACTCCACCCACTACTTTAGCATAGAGTTCACCATTTAGATTACCATTACAATCAATATTTTTTTGTTTTTCGATTACTACACTTAGCGGCTTAGGCTGCGTCAGTGTAAAAGTGTCTATCGCGATACAACCTTTTGCATTTTCACCTTTTGCAAGGTTGTGGTTATTGTCTGTTACTCTTAAAATATATTTTCCATCACCAGCATTATTTAAGGTCGTCTTAAACGGGTTGTTAGTATTAGTAAAATTTGATAAGACATTGCCTTTAGCGTCTGTCCATTGTACATTGTAATTTCCGGCATTGGGTGTTCCTCCGGTAATTATCGCTTCGGCTTTCCCATCAGTTGCCCCAAAAGCTGTGGGATGCGTAACTTGCTTATTGTCAATCCTCAAAGCTTCATCAGGTTGATTGATTACCACCGTGGAGATCACTTCATTGCTATTTCTATCTTTCTTATAACATCCTTTCTGATCTAGCACACGGACTTTATAAGTACCAACATCCAATCCACTTATGATGTGCTGACCTGCAGTGGCAAAAGTAATTTCGGTATAAACTGCTTCCTCCTGTTTCTTATACAAAACCTTATAGCCTCCATTACCACCACTGGCATTTATGGTAATGGTTCCATCTTTCCCTTCGTGGCATAAAATATCACTTTTACTGGTAGAAAAATCTACCGCACCAGGCCCGGTAAAACTCGCCGTACCGGTATGATTTGGCGCATCAGAATAACCAGCTGTGCCGTTATAAGTATCAATTAGTTCTATTTTATAGTTTCCTGGCGGGAAGTTTAATGGGGTGGTAACTACATTACCATCTTCCAGACTTGTAACATTTGAAACATTCTGAATATCACCTGTTGTAGTTTCTGTGATAACTAAATTAAGTGATTCTCCTGAAATTAAAGCCCTGTCAAAATAGACTTTAAAACCTCCGTTTGATTCGCCAAAACAATTGTTCGGTAAAGCAGTGATGGAATTGATATGAGGTGCGGAGATTCTTGCGCTTAATGTTAATATCTGATCACTATAAATATTTTTATTTAACCTGATCCTGAAATAGATATTTTGCCCTATAAAACGCTGAAAATCGGAACCAACTATATCTACTAGAGAAATATTAATTGAATGTTGACCTTGCGTATTTAAATTACCTGGCAAGTCCATCCATTTTGTGCCATCAGTAGAATATTCCCAGTTGTATAAATCTGAAGGGAGTCCTGAGGGAACTGAAAGATTAGTCTTATCTTCATGCGGCAAAAGGTCTGAACTTGCAGTAATCTTCTTTATAAAGGGCTTTTGAACAAATTCATAATTCCCAAGTACGCCCCTACCCGTATTGGCATTGCCATCGAACCAATTTCTACTAATGGAATCGCCGCTTATCTGAATATTATGATTGTACGGATCCCATGGAGGTGTCTCGTAAGTTATACCGTTACAGATATTACAAGACCCGCTATTGCTAGTTTGTGTTCTGATAAAATAGGACATGCGAATATTCTTTATTTGCTTATCCACCGGCAGTATCATGGTATCGGCCTCGTTGATCTTAAAGTAGACATTGCATTTTATCTGTTCCTGGATCCAGTCAACCGGTTTGTACACTTTGCCATCATTACCCGTCAGGTAAAAGCGAACATAATCTCCACAGGGCCAGTTTGCTCTATGTTCAAAATAAAACTTGTAAGAAACCCTATACCCAGCCTCCTGTGCATGAATGGTCTGATTTGCAAAGAGAAGAAATACAGATGCGCATAATATACACCTGTAAATAGCGATTATTTTTTTAAATCCCATAACCTTAATATTTTACCGTTACCGTTTTCATTTCACTGTATGCACCACTATATAGGACTGCCATCACTCCATATTCATAGCTCGTATTTATCATTGGCGCTGTATCAAACAGTCCTTTTTCTTTTGCACTTAAAACCTTCCAAAGGCTTAAACTAGCGCCAGTTTGTGCTTTGTATATTTGATAGCTTTTTACATTCTCCAGTTTATCGTCCCATACTATTTCTATTCGATGTTCATCTGGATGGGGATAAGCATATAATCTGGTTAATGTTAGTTTACCAGTTGCTAAAGCAGTAGTTTGAATCATTAAGATTTCAGATCTTGTTTTAAGATTGCCTTCATTTTTTGCCTCAATAACATACTGATAGTTTTGTTCTGCTTTGAGTTTTTCATCCGTAAAACTATTGGTGGTATCTGTAAAAGTTTTAACCATTACCCAGGCACTATCCGGATGGGTACGCCTAAGAATGGTGTGGCTCACCACATCACTATCGCTACTATTTACCCAGTTCAGCATCACTTTATCTCCTGTAGTTTTATATTTGGTAATCACTGCCGGCGATGGTGGAATTACAGCTGGTTTCTTCAATTCAACCAGTTCGGATATTTTTGACTGGTTAAAGCGTTTATCTATAGCGCTTACTCCATACCAAGCCTTTTTATTTGTCATCTTTAGGCTTAGCACATCCTTATAGCTGTTTACATACCATACGGAATCTATTAATGGTACCGCCTCTTCTCCCTTGCTTAAGGCCCTGAATATTTTGTACCCAAGTAAATCAGTCTCTTTATTGGCATCCCAGTTTAGGGTTACTTTACCTGTGGTATCTATTTTTGCAACAAGACCGCTTGGTATGGCAGGTGGAACAGAATCTATTGGTTGCACCAAAACAGGATACGAGGTTCTTGCCTCGCTTTCTTTTCCCACGGCTGTAATGGTAAAATAATTGGATCCATCAAGTTTATCGTAACTCAGGTTCCTACTCTCGGGTGAGATATTTTTTATCACCTCCAAATATGGTCCTTCAGACTTTGTGGCCTTGTTCAGGATAAAACCGCTGATTTGGTTATTGCCAGCTTCGTCAAATTCCCATTGCATTTGCAATACACCCTTATCATCAATTCTGTTCTTTTTGATATTGGGCACGAATGCCAACAAGCTTTTACCCTTTCCTTCTGCTACATCCGTATAAGGGCTTAGTTCGCCAAAAGGATTGATCCCTGCGATGCGGTATTGATATTTAGTGAGGTTGTTATTAAGGGAATCGATATAATACATTCGGTTAGCGCCTGCCCCTTCTTTTTCATTTAAGTTGGTCATAGGCAATTCACTTACTTTTTTAAAGGTTGCTCCACCATCTATCGATTTCTCAATATAATAGGCATTATAAAAATTCTTCAAACGGGCGTAATCCCAGCTTATTACTACACTTTTATCACCAAAATTGGTGGCTACCTCTTCTATTTTAGGCAAAGGTTCGTAATCCTCCATTCCAATGTAGGCACCTGCTGAATCGATTTTTAAAAGACCTGAAGGTATCGCTGATTTAATGCGGTAAAAATACTTTTCGTTGCTTTTGATATCCGTATCCGTGTAACCCCAACCTGCCATTTTTGCACCGGCAAAGCTCATATCCGCTGCATAAAGCGAAAACCCGAAACGCTGGTCAAGATCTTGCGATTGCGCCATGATGTTGGCCACCCCATTGGATGCAGTTCCGTTCATCTCAAATTTGTCCCCATAAATGGCCTGGACAATAACAGCTGCATAATTATCGGCCTTGGCCAGGTTTTCCCATTCTGCTAATGGTTTTGGTTTTAATGCCGTAGCAATCAATTTCCGCTCAGGTTGGGCTAACATTTTTTTATCGCGTAAAATGGTAAACCTTTCTACATTAAAGCCGTATTTATTGCTGAGTTTCCAGGCCTGTGCATCACTGGTGCCCCAGCGTATATTAATCAGGTTATCTTTTTTTGATACACGAGCCATCACCATAATCTGTGATTTTGGCTTTTGATTTTGTTTGATTTTTTGCTGTGCAAATGAAGATGTTGAACAAAGAGTTAAAAGGAAAAAGGTGTAAGTAAGTTTTTTAATCATCCCGTTTTGTTATAAAATATCATCAGTCGTAATTAAGATCACAACTAAATTGAATAAATAATATATTTAAGTAATACTGTGGTTCAGGGATGATGGCACAGTTTCGAAACCTTTGTTTCTTTAATAATTTAACCTATTTAGGGAACTAGGTTTTGTGATTAATCGATCTAAAAATGCAAGTTATGCGACCTACGTAAGCACTTTTTTTCAAAATCAACACATCTGGAAAAAGAAGTGTAAATTCAATTATTTTAAACCGTTTTAAAGGGCTTAAATTGTTTGTTTGATGTATTTTATTATTAATTTCTCTTTCAAATCAAAAATTTCAATAACTATTGATTATCAGTTATTTATATATTAAAAAATTAAAATCTACACATCTGGAACACTATCAGTTTTTTTCGGCATTTACTGTTTTCAGGCTTACTGCTAAACCATCTTTTATAAAATCTATAGTAGGAAAACTTGTAATAATGAATAAAGCGACAAAGGTGGACTAGATATATTTTTTAATCAGCCCATCAAAATCGCACCATTCTCTAAATAAGCGTTGCTTTTCCCGATTCTCAGGCTTGCTTGATTCTTCTACCTTTTCAAATAGCTGAATATAAACTCTTTCGTTTTCCAGTTCTTTAATTTCTAAAGCAAATGGAAAGGATAGCAATCTTTCTTTTGAAACCAGTTCGAAAAATGGTTTACCAAACCACATTTTCCAGGTAGCAATAAGCCAGGTTTTCCTGGTTATGCTTGCACGTCCATAATTTTTAGAGATATCAAAGGTTTTCACTCGAGTACCATCTATTGTGTAGGGTAAATCCTTAGCCAATGAAATATGCAAACCGTGTACTTCATATATAGAAGAATTATACGCTGATTGTTGCGTAACATAATCTTCATTATACAAATAGCAATTGATAAAATTATAACTCGATATAATTTTATCAATAATTGATAAATTAAACTTTTCTTTATTTAGAATTATAGTCAATGATTGAAAATTATTTAACATTGCTCCTCCAGAGGTAAAGGCCTCTCTTGTATCATAATTGCTAGCGGTAATTAGAGTACCCCCCTCGTTTTTACATAATATTTTTGTGAATTTTAGCTCATTCCACTCATAGGTTTTATATTTGTTTACAAAAGTTATCGGTGTAAAAACCCTACAATAATCAAATATTTTTTTTAATTCTGTACCCCTAACCTCGTTAGGAGGAAATGTACTTTCTAGACCGTAATTCATATTATAATTCAATAAATTTAATTTCTATATTATTTCGATTAGCCTCTAAAACTACGCGATCTAAAACTTTTCTATTATAACCCTTAGGTATCGCAATATCCAATCTAACATCCTTTACCAAAAACAATTCCCCACCACCCGTTATTTGGCCTATAGCTTTTACATTTGCAAGCCGTTCTATGTTTTTAAAAATATTGGCAAACTCAAAGTTTTGTTCTGCATTAACTGTTTTTAGGCTTACTGCTAAACCATCTTTTATAAAATCTATAGTAGGAAAAAATCGCGAAACTTCTGCTAAATGCTTAAAGCCCTTGTAAGTAGTTTTTGCCAGATAGTTCTCAAACAGGATGCCCCGCCCAAAGTTAGGCAATTTCCACATCTGCTCAACCGATAAGCCCATTATTCCAACCTCTTTCAACAGGCCAAGCTCTCTCAGTTCGCCAACGCCAAACAGGGTAATGGCTGCGTTAAAGGCGCTCCAACCATAATCGCCACGATCATAACTCTCGTAAGCTTCCAGTCCTGATTTAACTGGGGAAAGCTGGTATATTACATAAAAGGGATTGTTCCATGCGGCTATCTCGTTAGCGCCCTCCTGCTTATTGATATAGGCCATTGTTTCTGCTATATCTTTCTTTTTGGCCAGCCGTTCTCTATCCAGCCTAACCGCCTGCAAGGAAGAGAAAAACCCCAGATCGTTCATTACGCTCTCTTTATAAACGAGTGGTAGATCTGGCGATATTTTCCAGCCCAAAGAAGTCCAGTAATACCATCCGGGAGGATATTTCTTTATATCTGCGACATCCTGTTTTAAATCGTTACTTATTTTGTTCAGAATTTCGGATGACACAGCAGCCTGTTTGCTGGATTCATCATTTTTGCCCGTAGAAGCTAATTGAGTAGCTAATTTGGCTTTTTTTATTTCTTCTAACCTGACTGCTTTTTGCTCATCGGTATAAGGCAATAAATCAACAAGCTTCTCTAAATCAGAATATAATGGGTCAAATTTTTCGCTTATGTCATTTTGTGTTACATTTTTAGAGTCTAATATTTCTAAGCTATTTATTATATCATTCTGAACTTTTGAAGTTAAATCTAATACCTCCTTTACATCAACAACCTGTATTTCCTTAGCATCATAAGTGGTTTCAATCACACCCCCAAACAGCTGTCTTTCGGTATTTACCTGTATGTTGCTAAATCGCACTTTTACATTTACCTGCCCAAGCATCGGGATGGTAACATAACCCTCGCCGCTGAAACTTCCACCTCCCGATACCCTGGTCAGCTTTACGGGGAAACCGCCAGCCATAATCAGGTCGCCCTGATTTAAGGCCTGTATAGGCGTACGGTTCGCAATCGCTATTTCTGGGCTAATCACGCCACAGTTAATGGTAGAGGCATCGTCTCTGCCCGGCATTTCCAGCGTAAGGATATCAGAATAGGTGGCCTGATCGGTACCGATGCCGATGTTACCCGCCACACAGCTACTGCCCACGCGGTATTCATAAGTGCTTCCAGGCTTAAGATCGTAGAGCGTGGCCCTGTTTTCAAGCGTATTTACGCTGTACCATTTCGAGCCGCTTAAACTGCGTTCACGGTATTGCAGGGTATAACCGCCTGCAGGAATGCCTCCGTTTGATGGATCGGCTGTCCAATTAATAGTCGCCCGCCCACTGCTTACACTCGAATTAATGGCGAATGGCGGTTTACAATCGCTTTGGTAGGTAAACCAGTAGATTTCGCTGAAACCGTTGTTTCTATAACTGTCGGCCTGCTCGCCTGTTGGCGAAGTGCTTACCGCCCTAACCCGCCAGGCATAACGCTTGCCCGGAATCAGCTGTGGTTCGGCTGGCCCCATCAATAAGGTGGTTGGTCTAACCGTAACCTGGTAAAGAGGCTGTGTGCTTTCGAAAGCAGCTTCGGGTGCAATGCCTGTATCCCAAAGCTCTTTTAATGTAAATTCATATTCGGTATTAAAAGCGCCGTTCGGGCTACCCAAATTCCTTGGTGTCCACTGGAAAATGATGTTCTGGACTGCTCTGCTGGCTATGCTTTCACCTTTTAAAGGCAGGTTTAACAGTGGCGGGTCTGATAGTGTAATGTAGGCCATGCTGCAGCTTTTACGGCTTAATACCTTACCTGTATTAACCTCTATCACTTCAAAACAGAAGGAATAGAACCCCTCGGGCAGCTTGCCGTTTTGGGCGTACATGGCCCGGGTTATGCCAGAGAAGTTGAGGTTATCGATATTGAAATAGGGTGCTAAATCGCCGAGGCTGATGCGCTGTGGAATTCCCGCATCCAGTGTAATGGTAGGATAATAAACCCCGTCCCTGCTCTGCAGTTTAGCATTTTGCCCTTCTATGTACATCCGCAGTCGCACATTTAACACAGGTTTCTGCAGATCGGTATTGGTGAGCACAACGGCCAGGCGTTCTGAAGTACCGTTATAGTAATCGCTGGTATTTAAAGAGTATGGTGGCACCAGCACGGGCATTACCTGTACCGGATAGATTTGGGCTTTTGAGCTGAAAGCGAAAAGCAGAAAGAATAAAGCAAGATGTAGCGCTTTTAGGCGGAAGGTAGAGGGTGTAAGGTTCAGGGTTTGGGAGACTAAAGAACTGAAATTCTTCCACCAAGACAGATTGCTATGCCCATTTAAAACCGGCACAGGCTGGCTCGCTTTTGCCAAGGCTTCGCATCCAATACCTGTCAGATAAAGATTTATTGGCTGGTTTCGGCGCTCCGGACTAAAGACTTCTGAATCCCGACCTCCTACCCCTGATTTATTTAATTTTTTTCTAATCATTTCCAATTCCTCTTATTTAATCGGATTATTATAACTTACCGTTGCGCTTGTTCCCACGCTTCCATCTGGCAGGATAAACCTATACTGTACCTTATAGTTCCCCTCCCGCATAAAAGGGAAATGCTCATTGATTAACCATTCATACTGCTTTTGGACTGGTGTACCCAAGAAACGATTCACTACCTGACTTTGCAGCTCTTGAAAATCTGATTTATAAATGCGGGGTAAATCATAGATGTAAGGCATCCGCTGATTTACAAACTGGGTATTGAAATTGCCCTGTTCAACATTGGTTTGGTAGCTGAGTAGTATAGGCAATGCCTTTGTGGGTGCCAGCCCTAGTTCTGTCGTATCCCTACTTAATGTGATGTCACCTGCTACAGGATATTTCTCATAGTTAAGTGGATGAATATCCTGTATATAATAAGCATTATCTAACAGGGCTACTGGTTGTAATAAAGGCTTGCTATTGGTATAAGCCGTTCCAGAAATCTCAGCTAAATCAAATGCCTCATATTGTGCAACGGTTTTTCTAAGATCAATTACATCAGATGAAACTTTGCCGAAAAGATCCTGCACGCCATTTATTCCATCTACCTTTTCTTTAAAGGTTCCAAATGCACTGCTATGGAAATTATAGCCGAGTAATACTTTTCCCCCATCTGCACGGATGATGTCTTGTGCCTGCTTGTTGGTGATTTCGGTTACATCTCCCTCTGCAGTAGTCTTTGTTTGTGTATTTGATGTAGTACCGCTAGTTGTACCCTGAGATTTGCTAACCAGTTCAAAGCTATAGTTACTGTTTCCGTCTACCTGCGGAATATCAAATTTAAGCTGCTGGTTCTCTGAAATATATTGATAGGTTACAGGCACCGTAGTACCGTTTTCCTTTTTGAAAGTCATATCCTGTTTAAAACCAGGCACGTTAAACAAATACGTCTGTCCACGTTTCAATTGCACATAGCCCGTATTGCTCTCTGATTTATAAAAATTCCGTTGGTCTACCACAGGCCAGCTGTAATCTATGTTGGTAAGCGGAATACTTTCTGGTGCGGTACCGGTTTTAAAATCAATACTTTTTTCTTCCTCTGCTTTTTTGCCATCCATATAAACGGTTTGCCAGCTGCCGCCCACCAATTGTACAAAACTTACTTTGGCATAAGCTTTTATGGCGGTGTTTGGTGGCAGTATTTCTGTAGATAGAAAAGATACCGCATCCTTCCCTGCATTCCATTCTAGTTTACCAGAAATTGGTTTTCCATTTTCGGTCAATTCAAATTTTTCGAGTTTAATACGGAAAGTTTTACTCCCGCTTTCATCTGTAATGGGTATATCACGTTCAACAGGAAAATTGAGCGCGACTTGTGGTGCGGCAAAAACATCTACACCATCTGGTGTTTTTGGAGACATATCGGCAATTACGTTTATGCCAACAGGATTTTCCTGCCCACCGTTTACAATTTTACATTCGTCGCCAAGCTGTACCTTGAAGTTTGCTCTTCCTTTAATTAAACCACCCAGTACATTATACTGCACGCCAATGTACCCTCTAAACCATGATGGATTAGGCAGTTTTGCCTGCAATAAGGCTGCTACACCGGCTTTGATGATTGGAATCCGGGTTTTGAGGAACCAGAGGTTTACCTTAACCCCCAACTCCCCTTGCAAATAAGCATAGGCCTGCGCATTGGCATACCAGCCATGTATCCCGATCGGTTCAGAACTCCCCTCGCAATGTGCATCGGGATATTCTTTTAGCATTAAATCAAAACCTACACCTGCCTTGAAATTGGCATATAAAATAAGGAAGGAAATATCGCCAGTACTTATCGATAATCTGGAGCCAAGGGCAAACCCTTTTCCATCTCCCAGTGCATTAACATCTCTCATATAATCGAGCTGTCGCATATCCACGCCTAAAATATCTGCTACCTCGTTTGGAGGTGCCGGCGAGCCTGGTATCTTGGTGCCAATCATAAAATAACTTTCAGTTTTCAGGCTAAAACTGCCAAGTCCAAACTGGATTCCTACGGGATCGCTTGGTGTACCCATATAGATATACCAATCTTTTGGAGCAAAATGCATCACTGCATAACCCGCACGATTATTCGCTCCAACTCCCCTTAAAAGTCCTTTTGCGGCGTTAATATAAATGTCAAAATTGGCATGGAAAGTTCTGGCTTGAAAATCATAGCTAATCCCCAGATAAGCTGCAAATCCTTCAGAAAAATCTACTTTATTTGATACAGCACGTGCTGCCTGTTGTGGGTCGTTAACTTTTAAGGTTTGTAAAGCAGCTAACTTTTCAATTTTTAAATTATCCGATAGTCCTTCCAGCTGCGCAGCGATATCATCCTGAACACCTTTTAATACTCCTGCGGCTTTGTTCAGGGCATCATCAACCACAGGTATTTTACCCATAAATTTTGCGCTTCCAAACAACCCGATATAATTTAACCCTCCATTGCGGTTGAAGGCCATTTCAAATTCAACCATACCATCCACAACCATATCATTAGCCACGTTAAATAATAAACCTGCTTTCACACCCAAACCCATTGCTTTATCAGGTTTATATTCGGGCATTAGGTTTTTTGAATCTGAACTGGCATTCTGGCTAATTTTACTCATGCGGTAATAAATCCCGCCAACAAATCCTTTAATATTAAATGGAACCGGTGGAAGTACAGGAACACCAGTTCCGAAACTCGCTTTTCCGTCAACAAACCAATATCTGAAATCCTTTCTTCCAAAAATAGCCCTCACCTGAACTTCAAGTGCTAATGACTCAAATTTAGCTCTTATCCCTCCCCCGAAACCATCTCCATAAACCGGATCATTATCTAATAGATTAAGTTCTCCGTCTAAACTAGCCCCACCAATGTTGACGTGGTTGAGCTTAATAGCGCTTAATCCAAGTTTTTTAAATTTCCATTTCTGCAATCCATCCTGCTGCTCAAATGATGAGGTAAAGTTTAATCGGGTGTCTGCTTTAAAGCCTGCATCCATCAAAGTAACCTTAAGCCCAAATGAAAGGCTGGTTTCCATCTGGGTAGAAGTAAGCGCAATACTATCAACAGAAACCGGAAAATTGGCAACACTCAATTCCCCATCATACCCAAAATATTCTACCGTTAAATAAGGCGAAACCGTTTTTAAGCGCAGGCCCTTAAATTCAATTCCCTTAAAGTTGGCAAGAGGCTTGGTGGTTGAATCCCCAGGCTTGGTTCTCGCCATGATATCCAACCTTCCATAAAGATTTGCTTCCGGTAAAAACTTATCATCTTCTACCAATAGCTTTACATATGAATTTTTCTCCAGCGTAACTTTCGCTTGCCATAAGTTAAAATCCAATTTATCTTTTGGAGCAACCGTAAGCCAGTATTTATTATCTCCTGTGATTACGGCTTCATATCTCAAGGCATCGGTATCCTTTTCACCCACGGGTAAGCCAATATTTCCTTTAAAGCCTGCACCAACCAATTTATTGGCTTCCAGATCGATATTGAATTCATCTACCGAAAACTTCCATCCAGAGGCAGAACCTTCATTATAGGGCAGTATATTTTTGCCATAAAAACTTCCGCTTACCCCATTGTTATCTATAATGAGGTTGTTTGAGCCAAAGCTGATGCGTTCTTTGCTGTTCTTTTTGGCAAAAGCCTTCGGCAACATCACATCCAGATTCTGGATATAGATTCCCCGCCACATTCCAGGGCTTGGATAACTCATATATTGCGCTTCATAGCCAGCTGGAAACAAAACATTTGGGCTGTTTCGCTTATCGCTAAAATCAAAAGTGGCGTTTGCAACGGTGAAAACCACATCCTTTAATTTGGCAATCTGGAATTTAGGCAGGTTGATGTTGACCAATATATCGTTCCAATCGGAAACAACGGTTTTGAAGGAACCAGTAACCTTTTTATTTATATCTGTTAGCTGGTCGCCATTTTCAGCACAGGGAATAAGCAGACTTCTTGGGAATACCACATCTGCGGCAAGCCCCATTTCCTTAAAGCCCTTACAGTCCATGGTTATATAGGTGAGTCCATCTAAGGCCTGCCCACTGCTCAGATCAAGGCCACCTTTCAATATAACCTTGCCGTTACCTTCATTAAAATCTATGGGAATATCACCTATTAAAGTTAATTTTGCATCTCCAACTATTCCTCCTTCGTATGAAAGTTTCAGTCCACTGATACCAAAAAACAGCACACCAGGGCTTTGTGGAATTTCTACTTTCGCAAAAACAGTTAATTCTGCATAGGTTGGATGAAACACGGCACTGCTGATGGCGATTTTATAAGTGATGTTGTTAATTGTATGCTTTAAACCAACTGGTAATTCATTTAAATCATTTGGTGTTAGAAAATCCGTATAGTGATTATTTTTATCAAGTGATGCTACCGCATTGATTGCAAAGTTCCTGACGGTTGCGCTATCAGCATTCTTTGTAGACTGAGCATATGACAGTGAAACATTTAAAAAACATATAATGAAAGATAATAATCTTACACAATGTGTAGAATTTGAAAGCATAGCTGTTGTTAATTTAAATTAAGCTTATATCAATTATTCGTTTTCCGCTTTTGACCGCTTCCTCAAGCTTAAATCAGAAACGGTTTAATATTTATTCAATCATGCGCTTATCAAATTGGATACTCATGTGCATTTTTATTGAGCACATAAAAAATAAACCTCCCTCTGCTCCCAAACGGGGGGCAAAAAAAAATTATAGCCATACTATAGCCGTAACCAACAATAAAAAATTCGGGATGAGTAAGGGATTTATCCGTAGTGGGATTGTAACGGATTTGTTGCCACGAATGTAATAATATATATGATATATATGAAATAAAATACTCTTAATAAGAGTAAAAATTATCTACAATAGCAAATGTGTTTGCTATACAACTAATAAAACATACATATTTATTACTTACTGTATATTATCATGTGGAAACTATAGGTATTAAGAATAATTGAAGTTCTTCCGCTGTATCATTCATATTAGTAGCTGGAGATCTCTGCTGAATAGCAATGTAAGTACACGATTTAAATTCAACAAATTCATTTATAAACTCATTTTGGCAAGTGTGCAATCAACTCAATTTCTAATTTGGCCTTTGGCATATACAATCGCTGTATCTGCACCCAGGTAGCCGCAGGAAAGTCATTTTTGTAATATCCTTTCCTCACGTAATTAAACTTTTTCATTGCTTCAATATCCGTTGTGTACAAATTTTCCTTAACTACATTTTCAAATGTGGCACCATAACTGGCTAATGAAGCTTTTAAATTATTGTAAACGGATGTAATACCTTCTGGCGTGATATCATTTGTTACCACGCCTGAAATGTAAAGAATATTGTCAACCTTTAAAACTTGAGCATAGCCTGCTGTAGTATCCTGTTTTGATGCTTTGTTCCAATGCCATTTTTCTTTTTTGATTTTGGTTTCTTGTGAAAAAGTTCTGGAAAAAACTAAAAAGAAAGGAAGTAGGATGAGATATCGCATTGTTATTTAATTTAAATAAGTTGTTTGTTATTGGGTTCAACTAAAGTCTAAATTTATGTATTTTGTTGATTTTCAATTTAAAAATGATGCAATAGATTAAAAATAAATGCTTTTTGTTTTTGAATGCAACTTGGCCTTCTTTCTTATGGTATCCCGTAAGGATATAATTAACTTTTATTTTATTTTTGATTTGAACATATAAATATCCTATGACCTAATAAAAAAAATACAGCCATAATCAAATAGTGTTCACTTAACATTTCTCAATTTATTTCTTAAATTTCCTTGAATTAACGAACTCACTCTAATGAAATCCAATCAAATCTCCTTCATAATTACTTATACCATAAATAAGGCTTACGAATTCCAAATTACCTTACTAAGTTAGTACTATGTTTATTAAAAATTTCCTTATTTAAAATTCAGGAATGAATGCTTCAAGTTTTATAATATGGAAAAGTGCATTACACTTTTAAAAAATTAGCCAATGAAAATTCTCCATACCGCAGACTGGCATATTGGTCAGCTGTTTCACGAATACGACCGTACCCCAGAACACCAGCAGTTCCTGAATTGGTTAGTGCAGACGCTAAAGGATGAAAAAATAGATGTATTGCTCATCAGCGGTGATGTTTTTGATATTTCCAATCCGGCAGCAGCATCCATAAAAATGTTTTACACCTTTTTAAATGGCGCAACCAAAGCAAATCCAGATCTACAAATCATTATCACAGCGGGCAATCACGATTCTGCCTCCCGCTTAGAAGCACCAAAGCCATTGCTGGAATCTTCCAATGTACATATTATTGGCTTGGTTGAAAAAGATGCGGAAGGAAATATCAATTACGAGAAGCTGCTCATCCCCATACATGATGCTTCAGGCGCTATTAAAATATTGTGTCTGGCTGTTCCGTTTTTACGCATGGGCGATTATCCGGCAATTGCCGACTGTGCCAATCCTTATACTGAAGGTGTAACCGCATTATATGAAGAAGCTTTCCAATATGCAAATTTGAAAAAGCAAAACGGACAAACCATCATCGCCATGGGGCATTTGCACACCCACCATGCCGAAAAAAGCGACCTGGATAATACCGAAAGGTTGATTATGGGTGGTGTAGAATGTATTCCGGCTAGCGCTTTTCATCCTGATCTGAAATATGTAGCGCTAGGCCATATCCACAAAGCACAACGCATTGGCGGAAAAGAACATATCCGGTATTCTGGAAGTCCGCTGCCAATGTCTTTCTCAGAGCTCAACTATAAACACCAGGTAATTGTCTTTGAGTTGGAAGAAGAGATCAGTAACCTTAAATCAATAGAAATTCCACTTTTCGTACCCCTACTCAGGATTCCGTTGAAACCCCTGCCCTTGCACGAAGTCATTGCGCTTTTGGAACAATTGCCAATAATGGATCAGCATTCAGAAATATCCCCCTTTCTCAATGTAAGGGTATTGCTTGATGGACCAGAACCTGCGCTGCGGCATAAGATAGAAACGGCGTTGACAGGCAAAAGAGTAAGACTGGCCAAAATTGAATCGATAAACCCAGCTTCCACAGAAAAAGCATCAGAATTTATTACCCAGGAAAAACTAAGCGAACTACAGCCTCTTGATGTATTTAACAAAATATACCAGTCCAGATACAACAGTGAAGTGCCTTCTACCATACTCCAACTTTTCCAACAGGTAGCACAGGAAGTAAATCAAACAGCCGAATAAGATGAAGATACTTGCTATACGTATAAAAAACCTGGCCTCTTTAGAAGGAACTACCGAAATTGACTTTACTGCTGAACCACTTTGCTCGGCGGGGATATTTGCCATTACCGGAGCTACCGGAGCTGGCAAATCTACCATATTAGACGCACTGTGTCTTGCCCTATATAGTAAAACACCACGATACCTGCAGGCAAAAGAAACAGGGATCGAAATCTTAGATGTTCCTGGAAATAAATTGAATCAAAGTGATGTTAGGGGGATTCTACGTGATGGAACTGCCGAAGGATTTGCAGAAGTTGATTTTAGAGGCATCAACGGACAAAATTATCGGGCCAACTGGAGCGTAAGACGTGCCAGAAACAGGGCCGATGGCAGTATGCAATCTGATTCGGTTACGTTAAAAAATATCACTTCTAATATCGATATGCCGGGTAAAAAAGCGGAGACCCTAAAGGAAATAGAAAGGCTTGTTGGATTAAATTTTGAGCAGTTTACCCGATCGGTATTGCTGGCACAAGGCGATTTTACTGCTTTTATGAAAGCCAGCAAAGATGAAAAATCTTCATTATTAGAAAAACTTACAGGAACGCATATCTATTCGGAGATCTCCAAAAAGATATTCGAAAATTATAAGGCTGAAGAACAGCAGCTTCGCGAACTTAATTTACGAAAGAAAGGGATTGCCACACTCAACGAAGATGAACTTAAAACCTTACTGGAAGAACAAGGGGTTCTGGCAACTGAAATCATAATTTTAGAAAAAGAGATTGAAAATTTAACTATAGAAATCGGCTGGCATGAACAACTTGCTAAGTTTCAAGCCAATCATATTGATGCCAATACCACATTACAACAAGCAAATGAGCATCAAGTAAATGCTTTTACACGTAGGCAGAAACTGGTGGTAACCGAGCAGGTACAACAAACCAGAAGCTGGGTAGATGCACAAAAGCATGCGCAACAACAGTATGGGGAGAAAACCAATACCCTCATCACTTTAAAAAAATCTATTGTTATACTTCAGGAACAGAAAGAAAAACTTGAGGTACAACTTTTAGCATCTGAAAATGAGCTTACAGTAAAAACCAAAGCCAATAATAATGCTTTACCCCTGCTGGAGCAAGCCAAAAAACTTGATACGTTAATTGCTGAAAAAAAGGAAACCTTAGAAAAAGCCAAAAAAGAAACCGACAGTGCATCGGAAACAAAAAGCCAGCAACAAAAAATACTGGCAGATAAGCAAGCAGCATATACAGCGCTTTCCGCTCAAATCAAAACCATAACCAACTGGAAGACAGAAAATATAGATCGGAGCCCGATTGCTGAAAATAAAAACATCATCCTTTCTAAATTACAGGATGCTAAAAAGCTTTTAGAAACCGTACAATCTTCTACCACAGAACTGGATGTATTAGCAGCTAAAATTCACAACAGCGAAACAGAAAAAATAACGATTGAAGCGAGCCTGGGCAAACAGAATGAAGAATGGGAAAGCTTAAAGAAAATCTACGAGGTTCAGCTAAAAGAACTGCTCATAATCCCAATCGAAACCCTAAATCTGGATAAGGAGGAAATAAATAGTTCAGTTGAAAATACGATAAAAGCACAAGCCCATTGGCAGTTGCTTGATAGTGCGCTTACGGAATTACAAACCCTAAGCCAGAAACAACTCACAGATCAAGCTGATTACCAAATAAAACAGCAAAGCTTGGCAGAACTTTCCAGAAAATTGGAGGTAGAAAGTGCTCAAAAGGAAACCACTGCACATTTGTTGCAACAATCTCGACTGGCATCAGCTGAAAACGTTGAAACGCTTAGATCTGGCTTGATAGATGAGGAACCCTGTCCGGTATGTGGCAGCACCACCCATCCCTATGCTTCGCACCATCCAGCGTTGAAAAATGTTCTGGCTAAACTGGACGAATCTCATGAAGAAATGGAACGTGTTTATCTTGCCACTTATCGCCAGCATAATGCTTTGGAACAAGCTTTTCAAACCTTGGCGCAAACCATCAAAAGTCAAAGTGAGGCCATTGATGCTAAACAAGCTGCCATGAAAAATAAAAAGCAAATCTGGGAACAATTCGACATCTCTCAAGAAAGCCATGCCATTTCCAATGTAAAAAAAGCTGACTGGATAGCAGAAAAACTAAAGTCTCTGAAAACTAAACAAGCAAATTTACAGGAACAGGTACAGGCTCATTCTAACAAAAAAAATCAACTGGAGGCTGATAAAGTCAAAATCGACCTGCTGAAAGAGACCTTAGATAGCCTTACCAATCAATTAAAAGATGCAAAAGTTGCCATCTCTCTTTACTTGGAAAAGCAAAGCGGAAAAGTTAAGGAACTACAAAAGGCAACATTGGATCTTAATGAGGTTGAAAAAATACTTTCGCCTTATTTTACTACGTCAGAATGGATGAAAAACTGGAAGGCGGATCCAATAACATTTGTAGGCCGTATAGAAGCCTTTGCCAAAACATGGAATGAAAATTCGGAGAAGTTAGCTCAATATATCCTTCAGGAGGGGGCATTAGCAGCCACGCTAAAAGAACTAGAGAGTCAGGCTGAAAACCTTTCAGCTGAGCTTACTAAAAAGACGGATGCTCACGCCTTACAACATCAAAACTATCAGGATCTGAAGCAACGACGCCTTAATATTTTCGATGGAAAACCTGCAACAGAAGTAGAAAATCAATTGAAACAGGCGATTACTGAAGCCCAAAAACAGTTGGATCAGCTTAAAGCAATACAACAGGAACTAAATATCAAAATTACCAAAGCCAATACTCAAAAAGAGGAATTGCTTGCCACATTAAATAATTTAGACACTGAAGCCACAAAAGCTTCGCAAAAAACAGAAGACTGGCTCAATGATTATAACCAAAAAAATAACGCAACTTTAAGCATTACCGAATTGCATCAACTACTGACCTTAAGCAACGATTGGATGGATGCTGAGCGTAAAACATTACAGTCCATTGATGACGAAGTAACGAAAGCAACCTCCATCCTGGCTGAAAGAAAGCAATTGCTGGATGCGCATCAGCAAAAAAACTTATCCGAACGCCCATTAGATGAACTTAGCGAATTATTTAGCGTTGCAAAGTCTGACATAGAATTACAGAAGCATAAAAGAAGCGAAATCGGTTTCCAGTTACAACAAGACGAAGCCAATAAAAATAAAATTGGCGACTTGCTGAAAAATATCGCCATACAAGCGGGGATTACAGAAAACTGGAGTAAACTGAATGAAATTATCGGCTCTGCTGATGGTAAAAAATTCAGGCAGATTGCCCAGGAATATACGCTTGACGTTTTGCTCGGGTATGCAAACATCCACCTGCATTCACTTACCAGCAGGTATAAAATTGAACGTATTCCGGCCACACTCGGCTTACAGGTAGTTGATCAGGATATGGGCGATGAAGTACGAACTGTGTACTCGCTTTCTGGCGGAGAGTCCTTTCTGGTATCGCTTGCACTAGCCTTGGGCCTCGCCTCTTTATCATCCAGCCGGATGAAAGTAGAATCTTTATTTATTGATGAAGGTTTTGGCTCCTTAGATCCTACTACGCTTAATATTGCCATGGATGCTTTGGAAAGACTTCACAATCAGGGTCGTAAAGTGGGTGTAATCTCTCATGTGCAGGAAATGACGGAAAGGATTCCGGTACAGATTAAGGTGAGTAAACAGCAAAGCGGGAAGAGTAAGGTGGAGGTTTTGGGAATATAATCCAAGAGAAAATTAATCTTGATTATAAAACTAAAGCATGAAACAAACAATTATTGAAGCAGTTAACAAGCGAAACTTACTGGAGTTCCGTTATGATGGCCATCTCATATTAGTCGAGCCACATACTTTTGGAGTTTCCACTATAGGAAACGACACACTATCTGCATACCAAGTGGAAGGAACAAGCGACAAGGGGGATGTTCCTGATTGGAAACTATTTACTATTTCAAGAATAACAGATCTTAAAAAATTTGATAAAACTTTTTCAGGTACGAGAAAGGGAGATAGCAGGATGACTAATATCTATGCAGAACTTTAGTAGATAAAAAATTTATTTTCCGGTATTAAATTTGCACTTTGATTACCAGCAGTTCAGGATTAAATCAGTTAAGAAAAATTTCACTAAAAGATGACCAAACCAAGCTCGTTTAATTATTTCTTCCATTGGATAGGTTTATCAATGATGACCATTTGTATGTTAGCCATAAGTTGTGTCAATAAAAATAACAAAACGGTAAAAACCAGGCTCCCTGATACGAGTAAAACTGACAGCGTTGCCAAAATCAAATCCAATGAGCACATTAGTCAAACCAAAGTACATAAGCCTGATACCATCAGAAATGTTAAGGCTACGCAAATGAATGAAGATGCTTTTCAAAAGGCAATCATTAGCCTGCAAGATAGTTCATTGGTGGTATATGGAAATATCAGGGAAGATTACCGGATTTTTGGATATGAACAACCTGATACCAATTCCAGGAAGCTTATCTTTTTTTCTGTATTTACCACAGATGTTAAAGGGAATCCATACCATTGTCCGTATGGGGCATATTATTCGACTACGGATATGATTAACTCAGAAATTAAATACCTTTCAAATGCAGGAAATTTTATCAAAGCCAATTTCATTAAAGACAAAGCTGTATTATCTCCCATTTACATCTTGAAAGATTGGGTCAAATTTGAAGAGAAAAATTAATTTAGGAGGAAATAGATCTTCCTAATTCGTTGTTTTATTAGTTAGCCAGTAGTTAAAATTAGGTTCAGTGTTAATCGGTTGGAGATTCTTCGCTTCGCTCTGAATGACAGCGTGTTTACAATGCTGATAAATAGAAGATGATTTAGTTAGTCAGTTGTTAAGGTTAGGTTCAGTGTTAATCGGTTGGGGATTCTTCGCTTCGCTCTGAATGACAGTGTGTTTACAGTGCTGATAAATAGAAGATGATTTAGTTAGTCAGTTGTTAAGGTTGAGCTCGGTGTCAATCAGTTGCGGATTAAATAGTGGGAATTCCGATAGGAGATTTCCACAAACATTACCGATGAAGGATCGGAGAATGTTCTCGAAAAGGACGATCTAATAGACAAATCGTCTTCCTGAACTTGTTTCAGGATCTTCTCTAAAGGTGCTGAACTAAATTCAGCATGACGATTCTGTTAAGAGTTCTCACCAGAAACCCGTCTTTGCGAACAATCTTAATGCAATCGCTATATACGTTGAGTCATAGCGGGATGCTACAACTAGATTTTTATTTGATGAAGAGGGTATGTAAAATAAACTGTGTCAATCTAAAATAATGCTTCTCAAAAAGTCCTAGTTCAAATCTAATATCATTCTATCAGGAAACCAAATGGCAAGTTTCTGAGCAGTTGTTGCCCAATTGCTCAGA